>OKTZ01000364.1_pt1 | contig 16296 bp, 14 predicted proteins | sample 1606711 | NCBI WGS metagenome assembly OKTZ01 (sample SAMEA3882535, study PRJEB24775) | human gut metagenome | biome: human-associated habitat; feature: intestine environment; material: feces | place: Netherlands | collected 2009/2010 | reverse complement strand
AAACTCGCAAAGCGTGTTTCTCGTAGTTTTAATACCAATATAATAAGAAAAGGAGACTTGAACATGAAAATCACATTAAAAGATGGCTCAGTAAAAGAGTACAGTGAAGCAAAATCAGTCTATGATATTGCAGCAGATATCAGCGAAGGCCTTGCAAGAGTTGCATGCGCCGGTGAAGTAGATGGAGAAGTGGTGGATTTACGAACCGTTCTTGACAAGGACTGCAATTTAAATATTATAACAGCAAGTGATGAAGAAGGATTAAAGGTAATCCGCCATACTGCATCCCATGTACTGGCTCAGGCGGTAAAGAAATTATTCCCGGATGCCAAGATTACGATCGGACCGGCAATTGAAGATGGATTCTATTATGATTTTGATCATGCCCCATTTTCAAGAGAAGACCTCGATAATCTGGAAGCAGAGATGAAGAAGATTATCAAGGAAGGTCATGAATTAAAACGATTCACACTTCCAAGAGAGGAAGCAATCAAATTCATGCAGGAACGTAATGAGCCATACAAAGTAGAACTGATTGAAGAATTACCAGAGGGAGAAGAAATTTCTTTCTATGACCAGGGCGGCTTCGTAGATTTATGTGCTGGTCCACATCTGATGACAACCAAGGGCGTAAAGGCATTTAAACTGACATCATCTTCCATGGCATATTGGAGAGGTAATTCTGACAAAGCAAGATTACAGAGAATTTATGGTACTGCTTTTAATAAGAAGGAAGAGTTAAAAGAATACTTAGAGAAATTAGAAGATGCCAAACGCCGTGACCATAACAAACTTGGCCGTGAAATGGGATTATTTACCACTGTTGATGTTATCGGACAGGGACTTCCTTTATTTACACCAAAGGGAACCAAGATGATTATGAAACTTCAGCGTTGGATAGAAGACTTAGAGGATAAAGAGTGGGGTTATGTACGTACCAGAACTCCGTTGATGGCAAAGAGTGACCTCTATAAGATTTCCGGACACTGGGATCATTACATGGATGGAATGTTCATTTTAAATAAGGACAGCGACGACAAAGAGACAATGGCACTGCGTCCGATGACCTGTCCATTCCAGTATTATGTATACATGAATGAACAGCACTCTTACAGAGATCTGCCATATCGGATGTCAGAGACTTCTACATTGTTCCGGAATGAGGACTCCGGAGAGATGCATGGACTTACCCGTGTCAGACAGTTTACTATTACAGAGGCACATATTATTCTTTGCCCGGAACAGGCAGAAGAAGAACTTACCAGATGTACTGAACTTTGCCATTATGTAATGACTACACTTGGCATCGATGGAGATGTTACTTACCGTCTGTCCAAATGGGATCCGAACAACAAAGAAAAATATCTGGGCGACGAAGCATATTGGAACAGCACCCAGCAGTATCTGCGTGATGTTATGGATAAGAATGGCATCAAGTATACAGAAGCAGATGGGGAAGCTGCATTCTACGGACCAAAGATTGATATTCAGGCAAAGAATGTATATGGAAAAGAAGATACCATGGTTACCATCCAGCTTGACTGTGCAAGTGCAGAGAAGTTTGGTATGTACTATATCGATGAGAAGGGTGAGAAAGTACTTCCTTGGATTATCCATCGTACATCCATGGGATGTTATGAGCGTACCCTTGCATGGCTGATTGAACATTATGCAGGAAAATTCCCAACCTGGCTTTGCCCGGAACAGGTAAGAGTATTGCCGATTTCTGAAAAATATGCAGACTATGCAGAGCAGGTAAGAAAAGAATTAGCAGCTCATGATGTAGATGTAACGGTTGATAACCGTTCTGAGAAAATCGGATTCAAGATTCGTGAAGCAAGACTGGATAAGCTGCCGTACATGCTGGTAGTTGGTCAGCAGGAGGCAGAGAACGGAACTGTATCCGTAAGAAGCCGTTTTGCAGGAGATGAAGGCGTAAAACCTTTAGGAGAATTCATTGATGCAATCTGCGAAGAGATTCGTACAAAGGAAATCCGTAAGGAAGAAGTTGCAGAAGAAAAATAAAAATGCAATAAAATCTAATTTTTAATTTTATAATTTATATGGATTTAAAAAGACTGTTGCTGGCATTTGCACCGGACAACAGTCTTTTTTGCTTTACAGGAAAGCGACCGCCGCAGGCACGAGAATGTGTCAAGGTACATTCTTTTTTACATGAAGTTGGTAACATAAAAAGATTTCCTTTGGAGATACTAAACGTGTAACAAAAGAAAGGAGATGATTTTTGTGACAGAATTAAAATGTTCTGTAAGAAGCTGCAGTTTCCAGAAAGATGATTGCTGTTGCCGTGGAAATATTACGGTAGAGGGTGCACATGCAAACCGCAACAGCGAGACAAGCTGTGGAAGTTTTGAAGAGAAGAAAAACTGTGGATGTGCCAATTCGACCGGTAAACCGCCTAAGATGAGCGATGTTACCTGTGAGGCAGTAAACTGTAAATTCAATGAAGGAAGAAAATGTCATGCAAAAGACATCCAGGTAGCCGGAACGAATGCCTGTACCTGTATGGAAACAGAGTGTGCCAGCTTCTGCTGTTCCTAAAAAGTGGAATATCAGTAAGGTTTAGCAAAATATTTCTGTGTCTACTCTTAACAGATTGGACACAGAAATTTAGAAGAATCTTAAGAAAAATACTATTGTAAATGAGATGAAAGAAAGTATAATGTGATTGAAGCATATATAAAGCAGAAGTAATGTGTAAGGTGTAGATGGTAAACAGGAGGAAGCAAATGAGAAAAAAATCACATATTTTGCTGGCACGTTATATTGCAAAGAATACAGAGGATGAAGAACTTAAGAAACATAGACTGTCTTTTTATATTGGCAGCATTCTGCCGGATTGCAAACCATCTTTTGTATATAAGAAACATGAAATCAATGGGACGTTTCCGGATGTGAAAAAGATGGTGAATCAATTGATTTTTGGTAAACAGCAGGGGAAACTGACCCGTAAACGCCGGTATTATATGAATCTCGGGCAGGTAACGCATTATGTAGCTGATTATTTTACTTATCCGCATAACAAGATTTATCCGGGAAACTTAAAGGATCATTGTTCCTATGAAGAACAATTGAAGCGAAGCCTTAAAAATTATATCATGAGCCGGAATATGGAAGCAGGGGAAAAAGTGCAGGCTGATTTTTCTGATGCAGAGGCACTGTATGAATATATTTTAGAGAGGCATAAACAGTATCTTGGAAGAAAAATTAATATAGAAACAGATATTCGGAATATAGTAGCAACCAACCGGATGCTGGTGGAGGCCATTGCCGATTTGTTTTATAAAACACAGCATAAGGAAAAAATGCCGCTTGCTGTCGAATATTGACGAAAAAAGATGTTATATTTTGTTTGATTTTTGGTGATGAGCAGAGTAAAATGAATTTACAAAGAACAACACAGAGATGGGACACAGCATAGGAGAAATGCTTATGGATGAAAGGGAAGCACTTCGCATTGCGATTGAACGTGCAAGAATCCGACTGGATGAAGCACTGGAACGAGCGAAAAGTATGGATGAATGCTATGACCTGAGCCTGGAAGTGGACAGACTGATTGAGAACTATGTATCGCTATGTGAGCAAAAAGAACTTGTACCAATAAGATAAAAGTAAAGAGTAAGTGGAAAGAAGTACATTGAGAAATGTGCTTCTTTTTTTGTGCATTTTTATGTGTAGTATATTGATTTTTTCCCAAAAGTGGGGTAATATGTATTCATAAGTGGAGGAAAGTGGTTGAAAATGGCACAAAGTGGTGGATAAGTTGATAACTTTGTGGATAAATAGCAACCGGACTGAGGTGTTTGACAATGTTCATGGGAGAGTACAGTCACAACATAGACGCCAAGGGCAGAATGATTGTTCCTTCCAAATTCAGAGAACAGCTCGGTGATGAGTTCGTAGTAACGAAGGGTTTGGATGGGTGTCTTTTTGTGTACCCAAATGAAGAATGGCAGAACATTGAAGAAAAATTCCGCAACGTACCACTTACCTCAAAAGATGCAAGAAAATTCTCACGTTTCTTCTTTGCAGGAGCAACAACCTGTGAAGTGGACAAGCAGGGAAGAATTCTTCTTCCGGCAGTGTTAAGAGAATTTGCCGGATTAGAGAAAGAAGTCGTATCAGTCGGAGTCTTAAAGCGAATTGAGATTTGGGACAAGAACAGATGGCAGGATACCAATACTTATGATGACATGGATGAAGTTGCAGAACACATGGCAGAACTTGGCTTGAGTATCTAAAGGAGTGAACATGGAATTTAAACACACATCGGTTCTCTTGCATGAGACCATAGACAATCTGAATATTCGCCCGGACGGAATTTATGTAGACGGAACGCTCGGTGGAGCGGGACATTCTTCCGAAATTGTAAAAAGGCTGAATGAGAACGGAAGGCTGATAGGAATTGACCAGGACGAAGATGCAATTGCAGCAGCTAGTGAGCGGTTAAAGGATTATTCTGATAAAGTAACCATTATCCGCAGCAATTACTGCAATATGAAAGAAGAATTGAACCGTATCGGAGTGACGAAGGTAAATGGAATCCTTCTTGATCTGGGAGTATCTTCCTTTCAGTTAGATACACCGGAGCGTGGATTTACCTACCGGGAAGAAGATGCACCACTGGACATGAGAATGGATCAGCGTCAGACATTAACGGCAAAAGATATTGTAAATGATTACAGTGAATCAGAGCTGTATCGTATCATAAGAGACTATGGGGAAGACCGGTTCGCAAAGAATATTGCAAAGCATATTGTCACAGCCCGGGCAAAGAAACCAATTGAGACAACCGGAGAGCTGACCGCAATTATCCGGGCATCCATACCGATGAAAGTACAGAGTACTGGCGGACATCCGGCAAAGAGAACGTTTCAGGCAATTCGTATTGAACTGAATCGTGAGCTGGAAGTCTTATCGGATACCCTGGATGAGATGATAGACCTTTTAGAGGAAGATGGAAGAATCTGTATCATTACCTTCCATTCCCTGGAAGACAGAATTGTAAAGAACATCTTTCGCAAAAATGAAAATCCATGTACCTGTCCGAAAGAATTTCCGGTGTGTGTATGTGGCAAAAAACCAAAAGGAAAAGTAATCACTAGAAAACCGATTCTTCCAACGAAATCTGAAATGGAAGAGAATCCGAGAGCAAAAAGCGCAAAATTAAGAGTATTTGAACGGCATATCAATGACTAGGGAGAGACGTGAAAATGGAGAAGACAAGAAGAAATTATCGAACACAGACTTACATAGATGGAAACACTGTCCGTAAATTAGAAGCTGCACCGGATTACCGCAGAGAACAGGAAGAAAAGCAGCGGGAGGAAATCAGACAGCGCAACAGACGTATGGCGCAGAAGAATCAGGAGAAGTCAGCACATATGGATTTGGGTTATGTGGCATTTTTATCTGTATCGCTGCTGGTTATGTGTGTGGCAGCAGTGCTGTATATCCGTCTGCAGTCTGGAATTACAACGCATTTAAAGACAATTTCTGCATTAGAAAGCCAGGTAGCTGAATTAAAGGCAGATAATGATGCGGCAGAAAAAAGAATCGAGACAGCAGTAGATCTTGCAACCATCAAGGATATAGCAATGAACCAGCTTGGCATGAGCTATGCGGGACCGGACCAGATTATACATTATACGGTTGATAAAGAAGATTATATGAATCAGTTTGAGGATATTCCGAATAAGTAGGAAACAAACGTGGTGGTAAAATGGCAGGAAAGAGACGCGGCGGAAAGAAAATAGCAAAATTTAGTAAGAAAATGCAAAAGAAACTTGTAGTGCTGTTTGTAATAATAGCACTACTTTTGTTGGGATTAATTGTAAGATTGATGTATATTGAACACACCAGTGGAAAGAAATACGAAAAGAAAGTATTATCCCAGCAGAAATATGACAGTACGGTCATTCCTTATCAGCGTGGAAATATTACCGACTGCAAGGGAACGATACTGGCAACCAGCGTGGATGTATACAATGTGATATTAGACTGTAAGGTATTAAACAGTGATTCGGCAGATATTGACCCGACCATCGATGCACTGATAACCTGTTTCCCACAACTGAATGAAACCGATTTGCGTAATCTGATTACGGATAAGCCAAAGAGCCAGTACAATGTTCTGGCAAAGAAATTAAGCTATGAAGAGATTCGGGCGTTTGAAGATATGCAGGCGGCAGAAAAGGAAGCTTCCGATAAGAAGAGCGGCGATGCAGAGAAAAAAGGAAAAATTAATGGAGTCTGGTTTGAAAAAGAATACCAGAGAGAATATCCATATGGTTCTCTGGCCAGTGCGGTAGTAGGATTTACTACCAGCGGTAATCTGGGAATGAATGGAGTGGAAAATTCCTATAACAGTGTTCTGAATGGAACCAATGGAAGAGAATATGGTTATCTGAATTCCGACAGTAATTTTGAGAAGACAGTAATCGATGCCCAGAATGGTAATGATGTTACACTGACCATTGATGCAAATATCCAGAAAATCGTAGAAGATAAGATTGCTGCATTTGAAGAAGAATACAGGGATGCAGCAAGAGAAGGTGCTGGAAGTAAACATGTGGGAGTTATTGTAATGAACCCCCAGAATGCTGAAGTGCTTGCCATGGCAAATTATCCAAATTATGACAGTAGTAATCCAAGGGATTTGTCTGCCTATTATACCCAGGAAGAAATTGATGCTATGGATGACGATGCAGAACTGGATGCTTTAAACCAGTTATGGTCTAATTTCTGCATTACTTATACTTATGAACCGGGCTCTACCGTAAAACCTTTTACCGTAGCCTGTGGTCTGGATACCGGAACTTTAGACCCGAATCGTACTTTTATCTGTGATGGATACGAGACGATTTCCGGTCATGACATTCACTGTGTAAATACCAACGGACATGGACTTGAAACAGTAGAAGATGCCTTAAAGAATTCCTGTAATGATGCCCTGATGCAGATGTCTTATGATATCGGACCTGAGAATTTCTCTAAGTATCAGCAGATTTTCGGCTTTGGTACCAAGACAAACATTGATTTACCGGGAGAGGCAAGAACCGATTCCTTAATTTATACCGAAGACCAGCTAAGCACCATTAACCTGGCTACCAATTCCTTTGGACAGAACTTTAATGTTACCATGATACAGGTGGCAAGTGCTTTTTGTTCCATTATTAATGGTGGTAACTATTATCAGCCACATGTGGTAAAGAAAATAACAGATGAAAATGGGAATGTCATACAGGAAGACAATGGAACCTTGTTAAAGAAAACAGTGTCTTCATCTACCAGTGAATTATTAAAACAGTATCTTTATGCAACGGTTTCCGATGGTACCGGAAAATATGCAAAAGTGCCGGGATACTCCATGGGTGGAAAGACCGGAACAGCACAGAAGCTTCCTCGAGGACAGGGAAATTATCTGGTTTCCTTTATCGGTTTTGCACCAGTAGACAATCCGCAGCTTTTGGTATATGTAGTAGTAGACGAACCAAACGCAGAAGAAGAGTTTCACAGTACCTTTGCACAGGAAATCGCAAAGGGAATTTTCGAAGAGACACTGCCTTATCTTAATATTTATCCGGATGAGGACATTGTTGTAACAGAAGAGACAGACCCGGCAGAAGCACCGGCAGATGGAACAACAGATGTTCCGGATTCTGCACCGGAGGATTCTATGGTAGACCAGACACCGGATATTGCAGAGGAAACAGTACCACCGGAGGATGGTTTACAGCCACAGGATGTAGCACAATAGAGAAAACAACATAACCTTGTAAAAGTTGTAATAGATTATAATAACTGCTTTTATGAGGTTATGTTTTTATGTTTCAGCAAAAAATGCAGGAGGAAGAAGAAAACAGATTTTGCATCTATCGGAATAAAACCTTTAACCGACGAAAAATTATGATTATTTTTGTGGCAGTATTACTGCTGATGGTATTTCTGATGGGACGACTGGTGTATCTTATGATATTCTGTTCAGAATACTATGGGGTCCGGGCGGAGAACCTCCATGAAAGAGAAAGGGATATCAAGGCGGCAAGAGGAAATATTTATGACAGAAATGGTGTGGTTTTAGCAGAAAATAAGACGGTATGTACGATTTCTGTGATTCACAGCCAGATAGAAGACCCGGAAAAGGTAATTGCAGTTTTAACAAAAGAGCTTGGCATGTCAGAAGAGACAGTGCGGAAGCGGGTAGAGAAGGTTAGTTCCATTGAACGGATTAAGATGAATGTGGAGAAAGAAACCGGAGATGCGATTCGATCTTATGAACTGGCGGGCGTGAAGATCGATGAAGATTATAAACGGTATTATCCTTATAATGAACTGGCTTCTAAAGTGATCGGATTTACTGGCGGGGACAATCAGGGAATTATCGGAATAGAAGTAAAATATGATGAATATCTGGAGGGCATCAATGGAAAGATACTTACATTGACAGATGCCAGAGGCGTAGAGATAAAAAATGCCGGAGAGCGGCGGAGTGAGCCGGTAGAAGGAGATGACCTTTATTTAAGTCTTGATTATAATATCCAGATGTATGCAGCGCAGGCGGCAGTAAAGGTGCGGGAGGAAAAACAGGCAGACAGTGTCAGCATCCTTGTGATGAATCCACAGAATGGCGAAATCCTTGCCATGGTAAATGAACCGGAGTTTAATCTGAATGAACCTTTTGCCTTAAATACGGAGATTGACACGGAATTGAGTGAAGAGGAGAAGCAGAATGCTTTAAATAAAATGTGGAGAAACCAGTGCATCAATGACACTTATGAACCGGGATCCACTTTTAAGATAATAACAGCATCCGCAGCCTTGGAAGAGGGAAAAGTAAGTCTTTCTGACCAGTTTAACTGTCCGGGATATAAGATTGTGGAGGACAGGAGAATCCGCTGCCGGCTATCGATGCAGCCAGTGTACAGGAAGTACAGCCATACTGCTCCCTGTGGAATGCAAACTATGACTGTCTGTTCTTCTGCATCAATCAGGATATCTATGACGGCCTCACACCAGAACAGCAGGCAGTTGTTGACGAATGTGGCCAGAAGGCAGTTGAGTATGAACGTTACATCAACCGTTCCAGCGACAATGAGATTAAAGAACGCTGGGAATCCAAAAACGGCGTAACCTTCACAGAGAAAGCAGATATGGATATCGATTCCTTTAAAGAAGCTGTAGACGGCGTAGACGAATGGTTCGTAAATGAGCTGAAGAGCCAGGGCTACGAAGACGGCCAGGATCTGGTTGATCTGTTTACCAAATAATCCTTACGGTTACAAAACTCCATAAAAATAAATGAACAGGGTATGAAGTTTCATCAGATTACGATGAACTTCATACCCTGTTTTGTTTTTAATAATATAGAACGTAAAGTACTTGATATCTTCTATTTTTCACGTTATACTGAACAAGTATAATTGAACAGACCCGGATGCAAAGTTTCGACCCCTGCCCTCCAGTTTCACGAAAGGAGGGTGATGCCCGATGAACACAATGGAAGTCCTTACTTTATTGTTAGTAATTTTTACGGCATTGACTTACATAGATCAACATAAAAAGAAATAAGCATCCCACCGCCCAAAGTTGGATGCTTAATTTCTTTACTCATTAATTATACCGAGGGCAACCGGAACACGCTTCCGGTCATCTTCTAAGTAGATTATACAATGGGGCACCTGATTTTTCAAGTGCCCTTTTTTATAAAGTAAAGCAGACATTCGCAATCCGCTTCGCGACCTGCGTTCAAATCTCAGATTTTCAGATAGGATTTAATTTTCTCCTCATGCAGTTCTTCTCCAATCACGATCAGGACCTCCTGTCCTACATGAAGCGGTCGGATTGTAATTTCATTCTTCGTAGCATTTAATTCAATCCACTGCCGTCTATCGCACTCTGCCCATGCAGATAGTCCAGAACCGTCTTCGCTGTCACTGTCTACTCTCATAAATCCCTTCATCCGGAACACACGCCCGCATTCAGAATCAGACAGAATCTTCTCAGCTGCTTCCCGCAGCTCCTTCTCAGTCATCTTCACATTCATAAAGTACAGAGAAGTAAAGGCATCCTCTGCCTCAAACTCCGGTTTCCTGTAGCTTGCCATCACATATCCACAGGATGCGATTCTGTCAAAGTCCTCTTTCGACATCTCATCCCAATTCTTGTGGATAATATTAACTGTATCCACATCATCCATTTCACAGCAAAATCTCCTGCTGCAATGAACCTTCTCCAACGCCTGATTCACATGCTTAATCGTACCCTGGATTTCCTCGGGTGATGCGTCCTGGCTCTTGCTCATCACAATGCATCCGGCATCTGCCACCTCAGAAGCCAGAATGAAATCCGCCTCCTCTGACAGATCACGCTCCAGCTTAGAATCCACAATTGCAATCACATTCCCAATCTGATACCAACGATTTAACGGCTCCTCATGAAGAATATCAAAGAACTCATCCACATCAAAAATCCCAGACGGCTCCACGATCACACGGTCATAACCGCACATACCCATAGCAATCAGTTTCGTCTTAAATCTCCTCCTGTGGCAGTCCTTATCACACCCTCCTGAGATCATCTCCAGCTCACAGTTCTCTCCCATCAGATCCTGAAGCAACATCATATCCACATTCACAGCCCCGTAATCATTCTCCAGAATTCCAATATTATTACCAGCATCCATCAGATACTGCGCATACTTCCTGATAAACGTCGTCTTCCCTGAACCAAGAAAACCAGTGATCAGATCTATCTTTACCATCGTATATCTCTCCCTTGCTGCTGCATAATTTTTCTTTTTTATCCGTAAACCGGAACTTCATCATCTGTGATCCACATACCTGTACGATCATAGCATTATAACGCAGAAAACGCAACGCCCGCAAAGAAAGACCACAATTATTCATGTTCTGAAATAATTGCAGTCTTTCTGATAGTTCCTTATGACAATTCCAGCTTACCAGTATAAAGCTGATAATAAGTTCCTTTTAACTTAATGAGGTCTTCATGGTCGCCTCTTTCAATGATCTTTCCATGATCCAGTACGATGATGGCATCGCTGTTTCTGATGGTTGAAAGTCGATGGGCGATCACAAATACAGTACGGCCTTTCATCAGGTTATCCATACCTTTTTGTACAATACTCTCTGTACGGGTATCAATACTTGAGGTTGCTTCATCCAGGATCAGTACAGGCGGATTGGCTACTGCTGCTCTTGCAATGGAGAGAAGCTGGCGCTGTCCCTGGGACAGTTCCTCACCGTCTCCGCTTAACATGGTATCATATCCTTTTGGAAGCATTTTGATAAACTGGTCTGCATGAGCCAGTCTTGCTGCCTCGTATACTTCCTCATCTGTAGCATCCAGTTTACCGTAGCGGATGTTTTCTTTAATAGTTCCTGTAAACAGGTGAGTATCCTGAAGTACGATTCCCAGAGAACGTCTCAGGTCATCCTTCTTAATCTTGGTAATGTTGATTCCATCGTAACGGATTTTACCTTCCTGAATATCATAGAAACGGTTGATCAGATTTGTGATCGTTGTCTTTCCTGCACCTGTGGAACCTACGAAAGCAAGTTTCTGTCCCGGCTTGGCGAAGAGGCTGATGTCTTTCAGAATAACTTTGTCCGGGTTATATCCGAATGTAACATCTTCGAATCGGACATCTCCTGTCAGTTCTGTATAAGTAACGGAACCATCTGCAGAATGTGGATGTTTCCATGCCCACATGCCTGTTCTCTCTTTGCATTCTGTGATATTGCCGTTGGCATCCTTTCTTGCATTAACAAGTTCTACGTAACCTTCATCCTCTTCCGGCTTCTCGTCAATGAGCCTGAAGATACGTTCTGCACCTGCAAGTGCCATAACAATGGCATTAAACTGCTGTGCCACCTGCATGAATGGCTGGGTAAAGCTCTTGGTGAACTGTAAATAGGAAGCCATAACACCGAGGGTGATGCCGCCCACACCTGTTACAGAGAGAAGTCCCCCAAGTACTGCTGTCAGTACGAACTGCAGGTTACCGATGTTACCGATCACAGGTCCCATCATGTTTCCGTATTTATTGGCGTTTGCAGAACTCTCGAAGAGTGCTTCGTTGAGTTTGTCGAATTCTTCTTTTGATTTATCTTCGTGGTTGAAAACTTTTACCACACGCTGACCATTCATTCGTTCTTCCACGAAACCGGTCACATCTGCCAGAGATACCTGCTGACGGATGAAATATTTGCCACTGTTGGAACCAATCTTACTGGTAACCTTCAGCATAATAAAAATAATCACAACTGCCAGAATTGTAAGCAGCGGACTTAACAATAACATGGAAATAAAGGTAACCACGATCGTAAACAGCGCCATCAGCGCCTGCGGGATCGCCTGGCTGATCATCTGTCGCAGGGTATCTGTATCGTTGGTATAGAGGCTCATGACAGATCCGTTTGTATTCTGGTCGAAATAGCGGATCGGAAGAGTCTGCATATGCTCGAACATATCATCACGGACACTTTTAAGCACACCCTGACCGATATAAACCATCATTCGGGTATAAATAAATGTGGCAATCACACCAAGTGCAAAAATACAGCCAAGGACTGCAAGTGCCTTATAGAGTTCTGCAAAGTTCGGATCTGTCTGTCCGATCAGCGGGATGATAAAGTCATCCAGCAGAAATTTCAGGGACAGGGATACTGCAATACTTGCTGCGGAACTGATAAAGATGCAGATAAATACGATGATAAACTGTATCTTATGGGTTCCTGTCATATATTTCAGAAGTCTTTTGGCAGTTTGGATGGTGTTCTGATCTAATTTTTTCTTCTTATTCATCGTCTCCGCCTCCTTTGACCTGTGATTCATATACTTCTCTGTAAATATCATTTGTCTTCAGCAGTTCTTCTGAAGTACCCACACCTGCGATCTTACCGTCATCCAGTACGATGATCTGATCTGCATCTTCAATAGAAGAAACTCGCTGTGCGATAATAATCTTTGTTGTGTTCGGGATCTCCTCGCGGAAAGCCTTACGTATCAGGGCATCTGTTCTTGTATCTACTGCACTGGTAGAGTCATCCAGGATCAGGATCTTCGGTTTCTTGAGAAGAGCCCTTGCAATACACAGACGCTGCTTCTGACCGCCGGATACGTTGTTACCGCCCTGAACGATCATTGTATCGTAGCCATCCGGGAACTCACTGACGAATCCATCTGCCTGGGCCAGCTTACAGACCCTCCGAACTTCTTCCTCACTGGCATGTTCATCACCCCAGCGAATATTGTCATAGATGCTTCCTGAGAACAGCACATTTTTTTGAAGTACCATGGAAACCTGGTCACGAAGTACTTCCAGATTGTAGTTGCGTACATCCACGCCTCCCACTTGGACATTACCCTTTGTGACATCATAGAGTCTGGGGATCAGCTGCACCAGGGTAGACTTTGCACTTCCGGTTCCGCCGATGATACCTACTGTCTGACCGGATTTAATATGAAGATTTACATCCTTCAGGGAAAGATTTCCTCCCTCTCCTGCATAGCTGAAATCTACATGATTAAAGTCAATGGAACCATCTGCCACATTCTTTACTGCATCAGCTTTATCCTGCATCTCAGGAACTTCATCCAGAACCTCTACAATACGGTCTGTGGATGCTTCTGCTATCATGATCATAACAAACACGAAAGTTACCATGTTCAGGGACATGAGAATCTGAAGTGCGTAGACAATGATACTTGTCAGCTCACCGGTTTCCATGCCACCGAGAACAATACCTCTTCCGCCAATTGCAACAATGATAATGATTACAGTATACATGACAAACATCATAACCGGTGAGTTCCATGCAACGATTTTCTCTGCTTTAGTAAACAGATTATAAACATATCTGGAAATTCCATGGAATTTCTCAATCTCATAGTCCTCTCTTACGAAAGCCTTAACTACACGTGAGGCATTTACATTCTCCTGAACGGAATTGTTCAGGTTGTCATATTCATCAAAGACCTTGATGAAATGCGGATGTGCCTTTTTCGCAATAAAGATCAGTGTACCGCCAAGGACAGGAACAACTATCAGGAAAAGCATTGCGATCGGTTTGTTGATCGTCAGTGTCATAATCCATGACAGGATGATCATAAACGGTGCCCTGGCAAGAAGGCGAATACTCATCATGTATGCCTGCTGTACATTTGTGATATCAGTGGTCAGTCGTGTGACCAGACCTGATGTTGAAAAGTGGTCGATATTTTTAAAGGAAAAATCCTGCACCTTATAAAAAATATCGTGTCGTAAATTCTTCGCATATCCTGCTGCTGCAACTGCCGCCATATTTCCGGCCTGTACGCCGAAGAACAGGGAAAGCATTGCCATTGCAACAAGGATGACTCCACGCTGGATGATATAGCTCATATCTCCGTTTGCAATACCTACGTCGATAATCTTCGCCATCTCCAGAGGAATCAGAACTTCCATCAGTACTTCCAGGATTACAAGGATCGGAGCCAGTACAGACTGCTTCTTGTATTCCCGGACTGAACGTAAAAGTTTCTTATTCATCTTTGTCAATGTCCTCCTTATGTCTCGTTATTTCTGTTAAAAATCATTCCTGCTATCGCAGGATTTTTTCCGGTTTTCATACATCTGCCAGAGAACCTGTTTGCACAGTTCCACATCCTCCTTCGGAATTCCCCGTAGCATTTTGGCTTCGCCTTCTTCAATACTCTTTAAGATTGCAGGACGGATCTTCTCTGCTTTCTCTGTGGGAATGATCTGTTTCAGGCGTGCATCCTGTTTCGCACTCTCTCTGTAAATGTAACCGTTCTTCTCCATCAGCTTCAGGATCCCTGTCACTGTAGGTTTCCTGATCTGGAATTCCTCTTCAATATCTTTCTGATAGAGATCTCTGTGCATGGTTTCCAGAAGGATAAATTTCAGCACATGCTTCTGCATGGTCGTCAGATCGTCATTCTCCATCACCTCTGCCGGATTATGCCGTTTCATTGTATGGGATAAAATATGTATCAGCCTGCCTACATGCATCTCATTCAGCTTCTGTTTCATTTCCTCGTCTATCTCGCCGCACCTCCTAAAATCAGTACCCATACTATTGCAAAGCCACATAATAGTTAGGTTGCTATCCATTAGTTGCCTAACTATTATATGGCTTTAGTTTTTTTATGTCAATACTCGTTTTTATTTCTCCTTTTGAACTACTCAAAAATTGTTACTGTTCACTCCGTTCTCAGTAACACGCTTCGCGATGCAGGAAATATGAACCTCCTTGTGCAATGCCCAAGGAGTATCGTTTGCTTCGCAAACTTAATTTATGCTAATCGCATAAATTCGCGCGGTATGTCTCGGGTTTTCTGTGACCTTCGCTCACAAAAAACACCTCGCGGGATATTACCAGTGAACAGTAACCAAAAATTAAATTTGCAAGGACTCTCAGAATATGTTAGAATGATTTCACTAAATAAAGCATTAAAGGATTTTCAAAAATAAAGAGGTTTTACACAAAGGAGGATTTCTATTATGTATATTACATGTCTTGACGTAGAGGGCGTACTGGTACCTGAAATCTGGATCGCATTTGCAGAAGCAAGCGGAATCCCGGAGCTGAAGAAAACCACACGTGATGAACCGGACTATGATAAGCTGATGAACTGGAGACTTGGTATTCTGAAAGAGCATGGTCTTGGACTGAAAGAGATCCAGGATGTGATCACAAAAATTGATCCGCTTCCAGGCGCAAAGGAATTCCTGGATGAACTTCGTTCTTTCTCTCAGGTAATTCTGATCAGCGATACTTTCACACAGTTTGCAGCACCGCTCATGGAGAAGCTTGGCCGACCTACCTTATTCTGCAACACTCTTGAAGTTGCAGACAACGGTGAGATCACAGGCTTTAAGATGAGAGTGGAACAATCCAAGTTAACTACTGTAAAAGCTTTACAGTCTATCGGATTTGATACCATTGCAAGCGGTGATTCCTACAATGACCTTGGCATGATCCAGGCAAGTAAGGCAGGATTCTTGTTCCGCAGCACAGAGCAGATCAAAGCAGATCATCCGGAACTTCCGGCATATGAGACTTATGATGAGCTTCTGACAGCGATTAAAGACGCGATGAAATAGAGGATGAAAATACGAAAAAGCATCTGCACAGCCTGAATTGGCCGGTTGCAGATGTTTTTTATATGTTAGGAAAGTTCTTTCCTAACATATAAAAAAACGCTCCGCTTAGGATGCGCACTGCGGCGTACAAGGTAGATGTCGCAAGC
>OKTZ01000346.1_pt1 | contig 16777 bp, 16 predicted proteins | sample 1606711 | NCBI WGS metagenome assembly OKTZ01 (sample SAMEA3882535, study PRJEB24775) | human gut metagenome | biome: human-associated habitat; feature: intestine environment; material: feces | place: Netherlands | collected 2009/2010 | reverse complement strand
TATTGATAAAATGAAAGGATTCTCTGATTATGAATACTATCAAAGTTAGAAATATCGAAATCGGCTCCGGCACACCGAAGATCATCGTTCCGATCGTAGGCGTTACCAAACAGGAAATCATCGACGAGGCCAAAACGTTTGATTCTATTCCGGTTGATGTGGTAGAATGGCGTGTAGACTGGTTCGAAGGTGTCTTTGATTTTGAGAAGGTAGAAGACGTCTTAAAGGAACTGCGTGCCGTTCTCGGCGAGACTCCGATTCTGATGACCTTTAACCAGAAAGATTTAGGTGCAAGGATTTCCTGCTCCTCTCTTTCCTTAAAGTCCAGAAATGCGCAGATTACTTTAGGATGTATCGTATTCAGTCTCTTTGTATGGCTGCTCTTTATCCTGACTGCACTTTTTATCTACGGACCAGACACTCTGTTCTCGATAAACGGACTCCACTCCCTTTTAAACAGTGCCATGATTCTGCTGTTTTCCATAGCACTTACGCTCCTTGTAAGTACTTTTGCACTCAAACAGCAGTCCCTCAGTATGATTGCAAATGTTGCCTCCCTGGGGTTATGCTTCCTCTCCGGAATCTTCGTTCCGCAATACCTTTTGGGAAAAGGTGTTCTTGCTGTGGCGCATTTTCTTCCAACCTACTGGTATATCCGCCTCAATTCCATGCTGGGCGGTATATCGGATGAAATACTTACCACTGCGAAATACTGGCGCTTTATCGGTATCCAGTTTGGCTTCTTCGTCGCAATATTCTGTATTTATCTGGTTTCCAGCAAATACCAGAAACGCAGCCGCAACGCATAATAGAACCCCCGGAAAAACCAATTTGCAATGGTTCTTCCGGGGGTTCTTTATATAGCTAATCTGAAAATCTTATAATTAGCAGATTTCTGCTCCTGCCGGCATATCCTTTTCCGGTGTCAGAAGTGCTAATTCTCCATTTTCATCCTCTGCGCAAAGTAACATTCCTTCAGATAATACACCTGCAAGTTTTGCCGGTTTTAAGTTTACTAATACCATAACTTTCTTGCCGACCATTTCTTCCGGTGTGTACTGTTTGCGGATACCGGATACAATCTGTTTTACCTGGCTTCCGATTCTTACCTGTGAACACAGTAATTTCTTGGATTTCTCTACTGCCTTACACTCGATGATTTCACCAACCTGGAACTGCATTTTCATAAAATCATCATAAGTGATTTCTTCCTTTGGCTCAATGTCGATGACAGCGGCATCTGCTTTTGCTTCTGACTCAACTTCTTTGCCTAATGCTTTCTGCTCTGCTTCGAATTCTGCTTTCTGGGCAGTACGGATTGCTTCTACCTTCGGCATTACTTCCTTCGGGTCTAATCTTGCGAAGAGAATCTCCGGTTTCTCCGTTACTTTATTATCATTTGGATAAAGTCCAAACTGATTCAGCTCATCAAATCCACGCAGTCCTGTATTAAGCTGCGCTGCGATTTTCTCTGCAGTCTCCGGTAGGAAGCTTGCTAAAAGGCTTGCGCCGATAGCGATAGACTCGGTCAGATTATAAAGCACTTCGCTTAAGCGGTCTTTCTTTGCTTCATCCTTTGCCAGTACCCAAGGTGCTGTTTCATCGATATATTTGTTGCAGCGGCGGAATACGTTAAATACTTCTGTAATGGCATCTGCCACACGAAGTCCGGACATCTTATCTGCAATCTTATCTCTTGCGCCGGTTACGACTGCCTTCAAGTCATTATCTACTTCTTCTGTGACTCCGGTGCTCTTTACGACACCGTCAAAATATTTATTGCTCATGGAAATGGTACGGCTTACCAGGTTTCCAAGGATGTTGGCAAGGTCGGAATTGAAACGCTCTACAACCAGCTCCCAGGTAATGATTCCATCATTTTCAAATGGCATCTCATGCAATACGAAATAACGGGTTGCATCTACACCAAAGAGGTCTACCATATCATCAGCATAGATTACATTTCCCCTGGATTTGCTCATTTTCTCGCCACCCTGTAAGAGCCATGGATGTCCAAATACCTGCTTTGGCAGTGGCAGGTCTAATGCCATTAAGAAAATCGGCCAGTAAATGGTATGGAAACGGATGATGTCTTTTCCAATCAGATGTAAATCTGCCGGCCAGTTCTTCTTGAATAAATCGGAAGAATTGCCATCTGCATCATATCCAATCTTGGTAATGTAGTTGGTCAGTGCATCCAGCCATACGTATACTACATGCTTTGGATCAAAGTCTACCGGAATTCCCCAGGAAAATGAGGTTCTGGATACGCACAAATCCTGAAGTCCCGGAAGTAAGAAGTTATTCATCATCTCATTTTTACGGGATACCGGCTGAATAAATTCCGGATGAGTGTTGATATGCTCGATTAAGCGGTCTGCATATTTGCTCATTTTAAAGAAGTATGCTTCTTCTTTTGCCGGCTGCACTTCACGGCCACAGTCTGGACATTTTCCATCTACTAACTGGGACTCCGTCCAGAAAGACTCACACGGAGTACAATAAAGTCCCTCATAGGAACCCTTATAAATATCACCTTTATCATAAAGTTTCTTAAAAATCTTCTTAACCTGTGTCTCATGGTCTTCATCGGTAGTACGCACGAAATTATCATAAGAAGTATTCATCAAATCCCAGATTCTCTTTACTTCTCCGGCAACTTCGTCTACGAACTGCTTCGGTGTAATTCCTTTTTCCTCTGCCTTTAATTCAATCTTCTGTCCATGTTCATCGGTACCGGTCTGGAAATATACATCATAGCCTTCCAGTCTCTTGTATCTTGCGATTGCGTCTGCCAGTACAATCTCATAAGTGTTTCCAATGTGCGGTTTACCTGATGTGTAGGCAATCGCGGTGGTCATGTAAAACTTTCCTTTGCTGCTCATCTTCATTCTCCTTTTTATACTTTTGGTGCTCCTCAAGCGTTCCTGCGAGCCGCTTCGCTACTCGCGACCTGAGAAACTTCGTTTCACAGGTTTTCGCGGTGCTCCTCAAATGCTCGTGCAAGCACGGCATTTTCATCGCTACTCGCGAAAAAAAAATCCCGCCTTCTAATGAAAGAAGACGGGTGTTATCCGTGTTACCACTTCTATTTTACACATACCTTACAATATGTGCCTCATGAAGTATCCTGCAATACTTCCCGCTATAACAGGCGGTCCTGTCGAAGCTTTGTCTCTTAAGATTCAGCCCCGCCACTCCAAAGCCATCTTCCATCTATCGCCCTTGATTCCATCTCAGCTAAACCCTGCGGTTTATTGGAACTCTCTGTACAATTCCGATAAATGTACTCTCTTCTTCCTTGCGTTTATCATCTAGGTGTAAAACTAACACAATTTATTTGAAAAGTCAACCTTTGCAACCGGACCATCCGATATCCTTAAGCTTCACAAATTGCCTTTATCATCTGGTAAATCTCATCTTTATTTTTCTGCAATACTAATTCAAGTTCAGAATACAGAAGATTTTCTGCCAGATTAAAATAACGTCCATCTACTGTAGTTATTTTCTTTCCCTGCTCCTGGCGCGTCTTTTTCCTCTGATAGATTAGCTTGATAATACAATTTGTTGGAATCTGCTACAAAATCCGGATTTACAATGTCCTTTATTTTGCATACTCCATTTGTTGATTTTACAATATATGCTCCAATTGGATACATTTTCTCACCTCTGACACCGCATATTTTCGCTTTTTATGATAAACTTTTCAGTCTGCGATTTCAAAGGCACTTTTTCACAATTTTAGAATTGCTATGGTTGTATATTTATTCCACATGGAAATACTGTACGCTTCCTGCCAGCTGGTCAGCAATCTCACGAAGCTGCTCTGCGCTCATGTATACCTGCTTAAAGATATCTACAACCTCTTCCACTACCTTCTGGGTATCCTGCATGCTCTCGCTCTGGCTCACAATGATCTCCTGCCGCTTTCACCGGCTCTGGCTGCCTCAATGGATGCATTCAGACTAAGTAAATCCGTTTCTTCTGCTTTTTCACTGGATTGATGCATGAATTCCGCATTGCTGTTTAAGGCTTCTACCTCTGCGGAAGTCTCTGTAATATTTTCTCCCATCAGACGCATATGCTCAGAAGTACTCTTTGAATTTTCTGCCTGTTCGGCAGAATTCTCCACAATCCGGTTTACAGCGGAGCGTACCTTATTCATCGTTCCATTGGTATGATTTCCTCAAAACAAATGGGTAGGTTATCCACTAATCTTCAAAGATATTCAGTTTTGCTCCACATTTTCCACAGAACTCGGTGTCCTCCGGAACGGTTGCACCACACTGCGGGCACTGACGCGCTCCTTTAATCTTTAATACTTCCTCTTTCATATGGTCAATTGCTGCAAATGCCTCTGCAATTGCCTGCATCTGCTGTCCATATGCACCATCTGCTTCTTCCTTGTGGTCTTCATAATAAAGCTTTCCAATCTGTGCATACTGCTTTTCAATAAAATCCTCTTTTGCCTTGATGTCAAAGTTTAACTTTGCAGTTCCGGATAAATCCTTTGCCTTCTGTGTGACATCCTTTCCTGCAGTTACCAGTTTCTCTCCCATGCGGTCAAAAAAATCCATTGTGTATCCTCCTGTTCTTACTATATTCCCCTGCGCGTCCGCACTTTACCTGATTATATACCTCTTGATATTGCTTTTCAATTGGGCGAATCTTAAAAAAGAATAAAGTTTATACGAAATGGATATTCCCACCGTTTATCGAGTCCGGACGCGATATAAGGGCTGCTAGGGGCACTAAGAATACCGAATGTCCGTGTTGTTCAGCAAAGTGCGGATGCATGATAAGAGCAGCTAGGGGCACTTGGAATTTCGGATAGTGCCAGGCAACGCCGGCACAGGGACGTGCCGGTGAGGCGCAGATGAACATGGATGTGAATTTGCGCCGGTTGCCAGCCAATCTCATATCCCTTCGAAATTCTTAGTGCCCCTTGCCGCCCTTATGTTGCATTCGGACTCACTGAACAGCACGGACATTACGCTTCTTTCACCCCCTAACGCTTTCCCCGGAAAACTTCATTCTTTTTTAAAGATTTTTCCAGATAAAATGTGCTATACTCTAGGTACGAATGCGAACCACAAGGAGATATCTATGAAGCAAAGATTTATTGCCCTGATTTGTATTGCCACCCTGGTCTTTTGCGGATGTGGTGGGAAGAAACAGTCTTCTGTACAGACGGATTCCGGCAGTGAACAGCCGGACGCTGCAGAAGCGTCAACAGAACAGTCCCGGAATGACCCGGTAACAATAACATTTAATTCCAAAACAGAGACTTATCATGCCGATGATTTATCTACTGTTTTATTATATACCTCCTATCAGAAACCCATGGTGACCATAGACGGTCATCCGAAGATTTCCAAAACCATTACACAATCTTTAAACGAAGAACTGGATGCTTTCCAGGATGCCCGATTAGAAAGTCTGCTTTCCGCAAGAATTTCTTTTGCTGAGTCACCGGATTCCTTTTCCGCCTATCACTTAGATGAGGATTTTTCCTGTACCAGACAGGACAGCCGGATTATCTCTTTTGAGAGTACCAGAAAAGAATTTACCAGTGGGGAGACCCACAGTGCTGCTTATGGTGGGTTTAATTATGATCTGGAAAATGGTGAAACACTTTCTCTTTCTGATATTGCTACAGATTCCAATGCCCTGATAAACAGTGCACTTTCTTTTATTAACCAGCAGCTTTTGTTACCGAACTACAACAAAATCAGCCAGCTTGCCAAACATGACGGCTCCGATGTATCTTCGAACCTTTTAGAACATGTACTGAGGGATGGCAACTGGTATTTTACCAAAGGCGGTATTACCTTTATCGCCAATCATGGTGCTATTACACCGTCTTATTCCGATACACTTTTATTTTCCGTTCCTTATCAGCAGCTGAATGCTCTGAAGGCTGAATATCATTACACCGGTAATTTTCAGCTGAACGCTTTAATGGGGTCTGCTGTTTCTGCAGATATGGATGGAAACGGAGAAATGGATGCCGTCTACTATGACACCACTTACAACGAAGAAACGGGAATGCTTTCTTCTACCCTGACGGTAGATGGAACAGATTATTCTGAAATGCTTTATGATGGCAACTTTACACTGTCCCGCAGTGCTGCCTCCGATATAACAAATGAATATTATCTCATTGACCTTGATACAACAGATGAATATATCGAGCTTGCCATCCCGGATGATGGATTAAGAACAACCTATTTCTTCCGCTATGCCGGCTTTCATCTGGAATACTTAGGTTCCATTCCGGACCTGATAGACAGCTCCACCTTCCAGCTTAACAATGTACTTTCCCAGTTAGAAGAATCGGAAAATTAGTCAGCATCCTGCAGAATCTGCCACCGGCAGCTTCTTACAGACATTTTTGCTGCGCGCATAACACAATAAGAAGCCCGCAAAAACGGGCTTCTTATTTCTTATCAAATATATTATCTCATACAGATATAGACCATATATCCCGCATAGGAAAGCAGCATAATTGCTCCTTCAATGCGGTTTATTTTCTGCCTGCTCCAGGCAAACAGCAGTACCATTATGCTCATTGCAATTAAGATTACAATATCAATCACATTTTCCATGATAAAGGCGACCGGACTTATGGCTGCGGCAATACCAAGAACAAAAAGGATATTGAAAATATTAGAACCAATGACATTTCCCAAAGCCATATCTACTTCATTTTTACGGGCTGCCACAATAGAGGTTACCAGCTCCGGTAATGACGTTCCCATTGCTACTATCGTAAGCCCGATTAAATTCTGGCTCAACCCGAATGCTGCTGCAATAGCAGACGCACTGTCTACTACCATGTCGCCACCAAATGCAATGGCTGCTGCTCCACCTACAATGTATACAAGACAGAGCCATACCGGGATTGGCTTTGCACGTTCAATCTCATCTGCTTCTTCAGAAGCATCTGTTGTAATTCCTGCTGTTCTTGCCTTTAATGCAGAATGCACCATCCAGAACATGAAGAGAGCAAAGAAAATCAATAAAATCACACCATCTATTCTGCCAACGCTCATTCCAATGTAACCCAGCACTAAAAGCAGGGCTGCCATAAGCACAGAAAACGGAAATTCCTGCTTTAAGGTCCTTTTTCCTACTGCAAGTGGTGTAATTACGGCACAGAAACCACAAACCACCATCAGGTTAAAGATATTTGAGCCAACTACATTACTGACTGCCAGGGCATTGTTTCCGGAAATAGATGCTGCCACACTGACGGCACATTCCGGCAGGGATGTTCCCATTGCCACTATCGTAAGTCCGATAATCAACGATGGCACCTTTAATTTCTTTGCAATTCCTGAACTTCCTTCTACAAAGAAATCTGCTCCTTTAATTAACAGTACAAAACCAACTACCAGTAATACATATGTCCAGATTGTTGTCATATTATATTCCTCCTTCTTTTAAAATGCCAAAATTCCAAGATGCTCCAGCAAAATCTTAAGTCCGATTAAGATAAGAATTATACCGCCAGCCAATTCCGCCTTCTTCTTATATCTGTTTCCAAAGAAGTTTCCTACATACACACCAATGACGGAAATCACAAAGGTCGTAATTCCGATGATGGAAACTGCCTTAACGATTGGCACCTGCAGAAATGCAAATGTGATTCCAACGGCAAGGGCATCGATGCTGGTTGCGATTGCCAGAATAAACATCTCTTTGAAATCCAGTGGCGGATCCATTTTCCCGACTTCTACTGCTTCATCCTTTTCCCGGATTGCTTCCACTACCATTTTTCCACCGATAAATCCTAACAGGATAAATGCAATCCAGTGGTCAATGCTTGTAATATACTGTTCAAACTGGCTTCCCAGTACCCAGCCAATAAATGGCATCAGTGCCTGGAATCCTCCGAAGAATAAGCCAATTACAAGACATTGTTTTTTGTTTACCTTCCGCATGGAAAGTCCCTTACAAATAGACACTGCAAAAGCATCCATCGAAAGACCTACTCCCATCAGTAAGAGTGTAAAGAACATTACCATAAACACAATTTCCTCCGATAGTATATTTAAAATGAGACTGCATGTATGCAGTTATCCTGTGCTGCATACATGAGTCTCATTCATTAAGATTTGCCAGGCCTTCATCAGACCGAGGTTGTTGACAAATCACGTATTCACGCGAACTACTCCCTCACGGATTGTTATTCAAATATACGCTAAATGATAATTTATGTCAATTCTTTCCATTCTTGTTCTTCCTAAAATACAATTTCTATGGTGGTTCCCTCATCCAGCTCACTGTCTAAGTGAAGGGCAGCATTATGCTGTGCCACAATGTGCTTTACAATGGCAAGTCCAAGTCCTGTTCCGCCGGTGGATTTCGAACGGCTCTTATCTACCCGGTAAAACCGCTCAAATACACGTTCCTGGCATTCCTTTGGAATTCCGATTCCGGTATCCGCTACACTTAAGAACGGACGCTCATCCTTTGTTCCTACCGTTACTGTGACACTTCCGCCTGGCTTATTATAGCGGATGGCATTGCTGCAAAGATTATAAAAGACTTCATCCATCAGTCCCTTGTTTGCCATGGCCATGGTGCTTTCTCCCTGCAACGTCAGCCTTATTCCCTGCTTCTCTGCTGTCACCTGCATCATCTGCACACAGTTCTCTGCCAGTTTATAAAGGTCGATTCTTTCCATTTCCATCTGGTGGTCTGCTTCATCCAGTTCTGAAAGCTTTATAATATCATTAATCAGGCTTAACAGCCGGTTGGCATTGGAATGTATCTCATTAGAGAAACGGATGGTATCCTCTTTACCGGTCATTCCGTTTCCGATTAACTCCGCATAACCGGAAATTGCCGTCAGCGGTGTCTTTAATTCATGGGATACGTTCGCGGTAAATTCCTGACGAAGCTGCGCATTATTGATAATATTGACGTGCTGCTCCTTAATTGTATTCACAAAAGGACGGATTTCTTCATATACATTATTTTCATCCACCAGCATAATATTCGTTGCCAGCTTCTCGATAGGCTCTACCAACTTCTTCGTAAGATAATGGGAAATTCCCATACAGACAAAGAGGATACAAAGTGCAATTACCAGTACAATCACTAAAGTATTTACCATAATACGGTTTACACTGACGGAATCCCTTCCGATTCGAAGCACATTTCCATTCTGTAAACGCTCCGCATAGTAAAAGGTATGGGTTCCGGAAGTGGCCGAGTAACGGATGGCTTCGCCTTCGCCTTTTTCCCTTGCTTCAATAATTTCCGGGCGTTCATTATGATTGTCCATCTCATCCTTATTTAACAGACTTTCATATAATACTTCCCCTTCTGCTCCAATCAATGTGATTCGAAGGTCATCATCGATGGGATTATACGGGTCTTTTTCTATTCCTGCTGCAAGGTCATCTATATTCAAAAGCTCTATCACATGGGCGTAGGCTTTCAAATCTCCAAATACCTGCTCTTTTAAAATATTATAATACACTAACATAGCAGACAGCGCTGTGACCACAATGGCAAGCGCTGCTATCATAATAAATCGTATATTTATTTTTTTCTTCATGAATGCTCCTACGGCTCCATCACATAGCCCACATTACGGACGGTTTTAATCTGTTGCCCGCCATCGCCAAGCTTATGCCGGAGCGTCTTTATGTGCATATCTACAGTACGGCTTTCTCCTTCGTATTCAAATCCCCAGACCTGATTCATCAGCTTGTCACGGGATAATACAATACCCTGGTTTATCATAAGGTATTTTAATAGTTCAAATTCTTTAAAAGTAAGCTCACAGGTTTCTCCCTGAACGGTTACGCTGTGACGCTTATTATCAATCTCTATGCTTCCACAGGCTAATGTATCACCATCATCTTCCTTTTCGGTGCGGCGGAGTAATGCTTTCACTCTGGAAATCAGCTCCATAACGCCAAAAGGCTTACTGATATAATCATCTGCACCCATATCCAGTCCACGGACTTTATCAATCTCTGTGGTCTTTGCCGTTACCATAATCACAGGAGTCTTTTCTGTTGCCGGATTTTTCCGGACACGGCTTAAAATTTCCAGTCCATCCTCTCCCGGCAGCATAATATCTAACAGCATCAGGGATGGTGCCTGCTCTGACACTCTCTGGAAGAAATCTTTTCCGTTATCAAATTCCTCTACTTCAAAACCACTGTTTTTTAGTGCATAACGTTCGATTTCCCGTATGTTTATATCATCTTCTACGATATAGATAAGTGCCATTGCATTTTCCTCCCGGCTTTTTTATTTTTCCGGCAAAGCGTATTTTTCTGTATATTCTTTTATCTGCTCTGCAAATTTTCTGTTGTCTTCTTCATCCATATGTGCCGTCAGGTCATGCTCTTCTACCTCTTTATCCTGTTCCTGGATCAGGCAGACTGCAATATTGGAACAATGGTCGGATACACGCTCATAGTTGGTAACGATATCTGCCAGCACCAGTCCTAACTCGATAGAACATTTTCCTTTCCGGAGACGTTTGATATGTCGTTTCTTAATTGCTTTATTTAATTCATCAATAACCTGCTCTAACGGTTCTACGGTCTTAGCCAGTTCTTCATCATCGGCAGTGTATGCAGTCATGGTACGGCAGAGAATGTCTTCTACTGCTTTTCCAAATACATGCATTTCTTCCTCTGCTTTCTTAGAGAAAACCAGCTCCTTCTTTGTCATCTCAATAATGGAATCTACGATATTCGCTGCATGGTCCGAAATACGCTCAAAATCTGTAATACAATGTAACAGCGTAGATACATTCTGGCTGTCTGCATAAGTCAGATTCTGACTGCTTAATTTCGTCAGATAAGCCCTCAGCTTGTCCTCGTATTTATCTACAAGATTTTCCTTTGCAATAATGTCGTCCGCTACTTCCTGTGTATAATTCTCCAAAAGTCCGATTGCTTCTAAGAAGGAATCCTTGGAAAGGTTTGCCATCTCAATGGACATGCTGTGGCACTGCTCAATGGCAAAAGATGGTGTTGCAAGGAAACGGTCGTCTAATAACGGGAACTCCTGTACCTCTTTCTTGCTCTTTTCCTCTTCGGTAATCGGAAGTGTCAGATATGCCAACTTCTCCAGTCCCTTTGTAAACGGGAATAAAACTACAGTTGCAAATATATTAAAGATACTGTGAATCAGTGCAATTCCTGCTACACCAACTGTATCATTTGCAAACGGGAAATGAATAACTGCATTCAAAATACTATATAATGTCAGGAACAATACGGTACCAATAATATTAAAATACAGATGCACAAAAGCAGTACGCTTTGCATTCCGGTTTGCTCCAACAGAAGAAATCATAGCTGTAACACAGGTTCCGATATTCTGTCCCAAAATAATTGGAATAACTGAGCCATAAGTAAATGCTCCTGTTACAGACAGTGCCTGCAGTATACCTACAGATGCGGACGAGCTCTGAATCACCGCTGTCAGAAGTGCTCCTACCAGAATTCCTAAAATTGGATTATGGAACATAGTCAGTATATTGGTAAATTCAGGAACATCAGCCAACGGTTTTACTGCTCCGCTCATACTTTCCATTCCGGTCATCAATACTGCAAAGCCTAATAAAATCTCCCCTACATCAGCTTTCTTGCTTTTCTTTCCGGTCATCATTAAAACAATACCTATCATCGCAAGAACCGGTGTAAAAGAAGATGGTTTTAAGAGATTAATCCATACATTTCCACTATCTATTCCGGTCAGACTTAAGAGCCAGGATGTTATTGTGGTTCCGATATTGGCACCCATGATAATTCCGATTGCCTGGGAAAGTTTCATAATTCCGGAGTTTACAAAACCAACTACCATTACGGTAGTTGCTGAAGATGACTGAATAACAGCAGTTACTCCGGCTCCTAACAGCACTCCTTTGAGCGGATTGGAAGTTAATTTCTCCAGTATCCTCTCTAACTTGCCTCCTGATACTTTCTCCAGCCCAGCTCCCATAACATCCATTCCATACAGGAACAGGGCCAATCCTCCAATCAGTGTCAGTATTCCAAAAATATCCATTTTGTCCTCCTTATGCATCGTATATGCATAGACTTTTCAATTTTTTACATATTTTTCGTCTTACATATACACCATATACACTTTAGAGACTTTTTGCAAGGATATTTTATCAGTTTGTAAGAATTATGTATAAGCAGTGTAAAAAATGTACTTATTTTTTCTCTTTTGTCTAAGAATTTTTAGTCAATATGGCTTCCCGTAATGGAATAGATGACCCACTCCGCAATATTGGTAGCATGGTCGCCGATACGTTCAAAATATTTGGCTACCATAAGGATATCTGCTGCCTGCTCGCCATTTTCTGCGCTTTTATTGATCATCTGGATTAAATCCTGTTTTACTTTCATGAAAAGGTCATCCACAACATCATCCTGTGCGATTACTTTCTTTGCCAGCTCCATATCGCGTTTTACAAAGGCATCAATGCTCTTGATAACCATGTCTGTGGTTTCCTTTGCCATACCCTGAATCTCTTCCGGGCTGATGATATACGGTTCATCAGACATCAGCAGTGTCATCTCGGAAATATCACCGGCATGGTCGCCAATCCGCTCCATATCGGTAATCATTTTTAATGCTGCAGAAATCAGGCGCAAATCTCTTGCAACCGGCTGCTGCTGCAATAAAAGCTTCATGCATAAGGATTCAATATCACGCTCCTGATGGTCGATTTCCACATCATATGCCATTGCTTCTTTGGCTTTTTCCGTATCCTGGTTTACCAAAGCAGAAACTGCCATTTCAATGGCATGCTCTATCATGCTTCCCATCTGGATCAATTCATTGTTTAACTGTTCTAGCTGTCTGTCAAAACGATTACGCATTTAACCGAACCTCCCTGTAATATAATCTTCTGTCCGTTTGTCTGTTGGAACGGAGAATAATTTTTCGGTATCTCCACTCTCGATTATCTCTCCCAATAAGAAAAATACTGTTTTATCCGATACACGGGTTGCCTGCTGCATATTGTGGGTTACCATAATAATGGTATAATCCTTTTTTAATTCGATTACCAGATCCTCGATTTTGGAAGTGGAAATCGGATCCAGTGCAGAAGTCGGCTCATCCATCAGGATTACTTCCGGCTGTACTGCCAGCGCTCTTGCAATACAAAGTCTCTGCTGCTGTCCACCGGACATGCCCAATGCACTCTTATTCAGACGATCTTTTACTTCATCCCAGATAGCTGCCTGACGCAGGGATGTCTCCACGATTTCATTTAATTTGGCTTTGTTGTGGATACCGTGGGTCCTCGGACCGTATGCAATGTTGTCATAGATACTCATCGGAAATGGATTCGGCTTCTGGAATACCATTCCCACACGCTTTCTAAGCTGGCTGACATCCATACCGCTGTAAATATTTTCACCGTCTAATCTTACATCTCCGGTAATCTTACAGCCCTCTACCAAATCATTCATTCTGTTTAATGTTTTTAAAAATGTAGACTTTCCACAACCGGATGGTCCGATAAATGCAGTTATCTCTTTTGCATTGATATCAAGATTCACATCTTTTAATGCGTGGAAGTCTCCGTAATATAAGTCAAGTCCTTTGACAGAAAATTTTGCCTGCTCACTCATTTTACTTCTCCATCTCCTTTCGTGAATTTCCTGGCTATCAAAGTTGATACACCATTTATCAGTAATACAATGACCAGAAGAACTACGCCGGTTGCATAAGCCTCATTGGTATGTAAGCCCTCTCTGGAAAGAGAATACATATGAACAGCCAAGGTTCGTCCGGATGCCATCAGGTTTGGGGCAAAGTCTGCTACCGTTCCTGCGGTATAAATCAGTGCTGCGGTCTCTCCTACAATTCGTCCTACTGCCAGGATGATTCCGGATAATATTCCCGGCATTGCGGATGGAAGAACAATACGGAATACTGTACGAAGTCTTCCGGCTCCTAATCCAAAGCTTCCTTCCCGGTAGGTATCCGGCACACAAAGCAATGCTTCTTCTGTGGTTCGCATGATAACCGGCAATACCATAATGGCAAGAGTTGCCGCACCGGCTAACATGGAATAGCCCCAGTGCAGGTAGGTTACAAAAAATAACATACCAAACAGACCATATATAATAGAAGGAATACCAGTTAAGGTCTCTGCCGTAATTCTGACTACTTTAACCAGTTTGCTTCCCTTCGGCGCATATTCCACCAGATAAACTGCGGCTCCGATTCCAAGGGGTACTGCAAAAAGCAGGGAAACCAGTGTCATTTCCAATGTATTTATCATTGCCGGAAGCATGGATACATTATCCGAATTATATTCCAGTGCGAAAAGACTTGGTTTTAAATATGGCACACCGTGAATCAATATGTACGCCACCAGATAAAGCAATACTGCTACTGTTATAATTGCCGCTGCTACTACCAGCAGTAATAAAAGGAAGGAACCCGGATGCTTTTTATAAGAATTCATTTTATCTTTGAATTTTGTCATTATTCTTTATCCGCCTTTCCTTTTACAATTGAAAATACCAGATTGATAATAAGGATAAATACAAACAGTACAACGCCGGTTGCAATCAATGCCTCACGGTGCAGATCCGTTGCATAACCCATTTCAATTACGATATTTGTTGTCAGGGTACGTACACCCTTAAATATACTGTTTGGAATACGTGCCTGATTACCTACTACCATCATAACCGCCATGGTCTCACCAATGGCACGGCCGATTCCTAAGATAACCGCTGCCATGATTCCAGATTTTGCTGCCGGAACCACAGTCTTAAAGACACTTCGCTCATGGGTTGCGCCAAGTGCCAGTGCTCCTTCGTAATAATGCTCCGGTACTGCACGGATGGCAGCTTCCGATACACTGATTATGGTTGGAAGTATCATGATTCCAAGAAGAATCGATGCTGTAAATATACTATTTCCGTTTCCTTTAAAATGTTCTCTTACAAATGGTACTATGACTACCAGACCAAAGAATCCATATACGATGGACGGGATTCCTGCTAACAGGTCTACCATCGGCTTTAAGAAGCTATGAAGCTTCTTCGGGCAAAATCTTGCCATAAAGATTGCCATTAAAATCCCAATTGGTACTCCCACCACAATTGCTCCGGCGGTTACATAGATACTGCCTAAAATCATCGGGAAGATTCCATAGAGGTTATTTCCCGGTTTCCATTTTGTACCTAGCAGAAAATCCGGCAATCCGATTTCTTTGATTGCCGGTATTCCATTTGCAAAAAGGAAAACACAGATTAAGGCAACAGCCAGTATGGAGAAACTGGCTGTGAGTAAGAATACTATTTTCATTGCTTTTTCTTTGAAATTATTCATACTGTTCTTACCTTATCCTACTTGCAGATTTATTTTGCAACTTCATCCCAGGTTGTTACTGCACCTGTGAAGATATCCTTTACATTATCTGAACTCATCTCATCCATTGGGTTGCTGTTGTTTACTACTACTGCGATACCATCCATTGCGATTACCTGTGCGGTAAGTCCGCCTTCTGTTTCGCTGTCTTTTAATTCTCTGGAAGCCATTCCGATATCGCAGGTTCCTTCCATTGCTGCTGTCATACCTGTTGTAGAATCAGATTCCTGAAGTTCGATTTCTGCATCTTTGTTGATTGCTTTGTATGCTTCAATTAATTTCTGCATTACAGGTGTTACAGAAGAAGAACCAGCTACTACGATTTTTCCGGTAGAACCATCCGATGTAAATGCTCCGTTGCTTCCCTGTGAAATATAACCATTGTCTTCGATTACTTTCTGTCCTTCATCACTCATGATGTAGTTGATGAAATCTGCTGCAAGTCCTGTTGCATCACCTTTCGTTGCGATGTTAAATGGTCTTGCGATTTTGTATGTACCGGCTTTGATATTTTCTGCTGTTGCTTCTGCTCCGTCAATCTTTAATGCCTTTACGGTATCATTTAAAGAACCAAGTGATACATAACCGATTGCATATTCATCACCAGCTACTGATGTAAGCATTACTTCTGTACTGTTTGTGATGTTTGCTTCCTCAGTTGTGTTATCAATTTTATTTCCATCTGCATCTTTCTCTTCGATGCCGAACAGCTCGATAAATGCTCCTCTTGTTCCGGAACCATCTTCTCTGGACTGTACGTTAATCATTTCACTGTTATCAAAATCTGATGTATCTGCTGCATCACTGCTGCTGTCTGCCTCTGTTGTTGTGCCTGTCTTCTGACTGTCATCTGATGCGGTTTCTTTGCTTCCACATCCTGTTAATGCGCTGATTGCTAATGCTCCTACCAGCATTACGGATAATAATTTCTTTTTCATTTTCTTTCCTCCAAAATGATTTATTTTTTCTTTTCTCGTCTTCGTGACAATTGTTATCATAACGGGGGAACGTAAAATACAAAGCTATGGTTTTGTAAATTGTATGTAAAAAAGCAGGTATATCAAAACTATGATATGCCTGCTTTCAATATTTTAATGTAGTTCTTCTTTATTTATCATACATTTCTAAAATTTCCAGTGCATTTTCTTCTTTTACGCCTAATTCTTCCTTTAATAATTCCACTATCTCATCTTTGGATTTTTCAAATCGGCGACCAAGACGTATGATTTCCTCTGCTTTTCCTTCTGCTTCGCCCTGTTTCCGAATCCGCTCTTCTCTCTCAAAACTCTTCATATATGCAAGACCTACCTCTCCATCCCGCTTAACTGCCGTTACCATCCGATGTAACTTTTTCAAGTTTTCAGATGGAGCATTCTCTATGGATGAATGC
>OKTZ01000340.1_pt1 | contig 17135 bp, 16 predicted proteins | sample 1606711 | NCBI WGS metagenome assembly OKTZ01 (sample SAMEA3882535, study PRJEB24775) | human gut metagenome | biome: human-associated habitat; feature: intestine environment; material: feces | place: Netherlands | collected 2009/2010 | reverse complement strand
CGGTTGCGGTCAATAAACGGTTGTAGTCCGAGCCAGTCTACAGAAGCACTGAAGTCTTCCACCAATGCGTCGGGCGATACCGTGTGACGCGGTTCTCCTCCACTTTCGCCTTGATAGGAAGCATCAAAAGCCAGAGTCACGTAGCCTCGCCGTGCCATTTCCTGTGCATAGAGTCCGCTACACTGTTCTTTCACAGCCCCGAACGGGTGTCCGATGATGAGGGCTGCATAGTGTTGCGCTTCATTGAAATCCTTCGGGAGGTACATTTCGGCGCAAAGCATGATATCATACCTGTTTTTATAAAAGACCTTACGGACAGTAATTGTCGGATCTGTTTGAAAAGTCTTTGCCGGTTCATCGGATTCAGAAAGCACCATTCCGTTCCGACAGCGTGCCGCCATGATAAGTACTTCGTCTATCTGAGCCTGTGTCACGCCGTTGTGCTTGGCATGGGCAATGTGAGTATTCAACTCATTCTTCACGCCGTCCAACACCGACAAGGCAGCCACAGTAGACAGTTCACGGGTACGCCAGTCGAGATTGTCACGGCTGAATATGTCACCGAACAGATGAGCTTTCAGAAATTGGTCCAATGCCGGAGCAAATGTCAGCACTTCTCCTAGTGCCGGACGACCGAACAGTTTCAGCTGGTTTTGTCCACCGACAACAAACATATCCGAACTCTTTACCGGAGAAGGCTCCCGTCCGGCTTCATCCTTTATGCCTTGTGCTGCACGCTCTTTGGTGAGATTCATCAGCGTAACCAATGCACCCATGCTGCGTGGAAAGCCGCAATAGGCATAGAGCTGGGTAAGTACTTCTTTTTCTTCGCTCACGGTCAGCCCACAGTCAAGTCCTCTGGCAAGGATCACTTTGAGGCTGTCCTGATTGCCACGTGCGGCATACATACTGATGGCGGCAATACTTTGTTCTTTCTTGCTTAACATATTGTCCTTGTTTTGTGCCTGCGTATAAACGATACAGCATATCAGGCAGGCGATGGTTGTAATTAACTTGTTCATATTGCTTTCTGTTTAGTGATGAATTTATAAGAACTTGACAAACGCCGGTCTTTCCAGTCGGATATTTTTTCCCGTATTCTTCAGTAACCCCGTATTTCGGTTTCTTTCGAATATCTGTATGCAGTTGGCATCCCTGCAAACCACTGCCAAATAGCAACCATCCGGAGAGATGGCAAAACTTCGCGGATAAAGACCTGTTGGCTGAAATCCTATTTGAACCAATGTTCCTTTTTGGGAATCAATGGAATAAACAATTATGCCATCTTCTTTCAAGTGCTTGGAAGCATAGAGGAATTTGCCATCGGATGAAACATGGATATCTGCATTTCCCTCTGCAACGAAAGGGTCGCAGACAATTGTTTGTAAACGTTCCAACTTGCCTTCATTATAGGAGAATACAGTTATTTTACCCGAGAGTTCACTGATGAGATAAGCAAATCTGCCATTCGGGTGAAAACATATATGTCGAGGTCCTGAGCCGGAATCCATCTGTATGCGGACTACTCTTGATTCATCCAACAGAGAATGAGCCTTACCTGCTTCCGGTCGTTTGCCTATCGGAAACAGATAGATACAATCTGTTCCCAAATCGGTAGCAAGAAGGAATTTGCCATCAGGTGTAAAGGTCACGCAATGCAGATGCGATTGTTCCTGCCTTTTTTTATTCGGCCCATTTCCAGCAAAACGAATTATTTTTGTATCACGTTGCAACTTTCCTTTCTTATCCTGTGAGAATACCGTGATGCTGCCACCCTTATAATTTGCTGTCAGAACAAAGTATTCCTTTGGACTGAGAGTAATATAAATAGGAAGTTCACCGTCTGTAGATTGCGAGTTAAGCAGAGACAGCAGACCACTTTCCTTATCAAAAAGCAAAGCATTGGCAGTCGAACTTTTCCCTTCATCATCGCCTATGGCATAAATTCGATTACCAGTGCTATCAGATGTAAGGAAAGCAGGATTTGAAATCCCTCTCAGCCCACACGGATAGTCGACATCGGCAGTTTGTCCGTCAAACCGGTACATTCTGACACCTTCTTCGTCTGGCTTCATATAACATCCTACCAACAGAAATTTTGCATAAGTTCCCTTATCCGGGACATCTTCGGTTGACCGCGCTTGAATCGTAGTGAAGCTAAGCCATAAGATTAACATGACAAATAAAGCTTTTGGTTTCATCTTATTTACCTTTTTGGTTTCACTTGCAAAATTACAGCATTCACATACTGAAGATTAGACCTCAATCACTGATAAAATTACCACTTTCATCGGGCTTGGACCGGGTTAAATGTTATCTGTGAAAATGGTAAGACAGTCTGTGATTAGGGTTATATGTTCGTTGATTGAATGAACTAACTTTGTCGTCATGGAATAAAATAAATAAGGGATAGAAAAGAAACAGCTGTTCCTCAGACAGCAATGTCAATATAAATACTTATTTTTGTAAAAAACAAAAGGATGGTTATGGGAGATATAACAAGAATAGATACAGTTCAGCAGTACTGCGACCTTTTCGAAGTCGAAGCTCTGCACCCGTTGGTCAGCGTTGTGAATTGTTACGAGGTGCAGCCCATCAGACACTCAAAGAAACTGTACAACATTTATGCTGTGTTGCTGAAAGATACTGACTGCGGTACGATGAATTATGGACGGAGCCTCTATGACTATGAAAAAGGCTCCATGCTGTTTATCGCTCCGGGGCAGGTAATGGGTTCTGACGATGATGGCAGTCTGCACCAGCCGGCCGGATGGGCCCTGATGTTCCATCCCGAACTATTGCGCGGTACTTCCCTTGCACATATAATAAAAGAGTATTCTTATTTCTCATATAATGCCAACGAAGCACTGCACCTGTCAGAACAGGAGCGCAAAGTAGTCATTGAATGTATAAACAATGTAGCAGAAGAATTGAGGCATCCTATTGACAAGCACAGCCGTTCTTTGATTATTGATACCATGAAGCTTCTCCTTGACCGCTGCATCCGCTTTTATGACCGCCAGTTCATTACAAGGGAAAATGCCAACAACGATTTGTTGGCGCGTTTTGAATTGTTGCTCAATAATTACTATCATTCTGCCTTGCCAACGAGTAAAGGTATTCCGACGGTACAGTATTGCGCTGACCAATTGTGTCTTTCCACCAATTATTTCAGTGACCTGGTAAAAAAGGAAACCGGTATGTCAGCAATCAAGCATATCCAGCAAAAAATTATGGATATAGCCAAAGAGCGCATCATGAACACGCAAAAAAGTATCAGTCAAATCTCAGATGAAATGGGTTTCCAATACCCGCAACATTTCACACGTTGGTTCAAGAAGATGGAAGGTTGCACACCGAACGAATATCGCAATGAAATTATAAAACAAGCGATAAACTAACTGGTCTTATCATCATTTATTCGTAGAGTCTCTTACAAATAATACTCTGGATATAACCAACAAAGCAATTAATGAACAACTTTGAAATCTTGAACCGATAAACAAAAAAGTTTGATGATCTCCTGCATACACTTTTCCCATCGGATGAACAGCTGTTGTCCGGTCTTTTTCCTGCGGTAAGTCAGGATTCCATTCGCAATGTCTCCCTTTTTCAGATAAGCCATGTCCACAAAGGACATCCCCCGTGTGTAAAAGCAGAACAGGAACATGTCACGTGCGAAATCAAGGTGGGGTTTCAGGGACAAGTCCAGTCTTTTGATACGCCTGATATCATTTAAATGAATGGCCCGTTTCAAGGTCTTTTCCACACCTGTATAAACAGACTTGAACAGGTTCCGCTGTCCGGTCAGTCCGTTCTCCACCGCACGGTTGTAGACCGCTTTCAGAATGCGCATGTAGAACGAGATTGTATTGGGTGAGTTCCCCCTGTTTTTCAGATAAGCCTCGTATTCCATGAGCAAGTCAGAGCTAAGTTCGCCAAACAGTATATCGCTACCTTTCATAAAACTGCTGAAACTTTTGAGCGCGGCTGTATAGGTTTCAGAGGTCCGTATCTTTCCCAAACGTTTCAGCCTTACTATCTGTTGCCGGATATAGTCGTTAAACGAAGGTTCTTGTCCGCTGTCATGGAAACGTATGACGATATCATCCGCTGTAAACGGACCGGATTGGCTTAATGTCCTGATAGCCTTTTCCAGTCGGATTTTGTCCCGTCTTATCCGTTCCCCTACCGATAGAAGATAATTGTCCCGTTCCATCCCTGCAGGATGTTGACAGGGAATGACCGCTTCGGAACGTTGGTCCCATTCCGAAGCGAAAAGTTTGTATCCGGTACTGATCTGCCTGACCACACGGTTATGAATCACCTGATAATACAGTGCGCCCTCCCTGCCTTCCGCGGACGAGGACCTGAATTTGGTTCTGATTGTTGCCATAGTGCAGTCATTTTGAATTGGGATTGTCCAGTTGCTTCCTGATTTCCTGTGCCTCCCTGAACAGCCGGTGCGCCAGACTGTCCTTGTAGGCTGCCATTTCATGGTTACGGATGCGGTTCCTGACCGAGTCCTCAAAAGCGGTCACCAGCCTTTCCACACGCCGGATCTTTTCCTCGTCTCGCTCGATGGTAAAATGCTTCTCAAGGAAGGCGATGTCGGGATCATCCCCCAGCAGACAGATCCTGATGGCTCGGTATTTCAAATCGGCATCCTTCAAAAGCCGATTCTTGCGGAACTGGTTGCAGTTGGTCCAGACGAAATGATCAGTGCCAAAAACAGTGCTGAAGCTGTCGTTACCACTGCCTTGGATGCGCTTTCCAGACGGTAGGTCACCAGTCTGCGCTCCGGTTCCTTTTTCAGCAGGACCATTCTCTCATCCAGCCGTCTCACTGTCTCCTTTACAGCTTGGCAGTCTTGACTCAGGCAGTATCTAATCTTTTCCATCTCCCCGGCAAACGTTTCGGCAGACAACGGCCTACCTTCCGACAAACGGACAATATGGCTATGTACCGTTGCAATTTCTGAGCCGATTTTCTCCACTGCGGATTGCTGGCGTTCCAGACGGATTTTCAGTTCCGCAATCCCTTCCGGGGAAATGGTCCGGTTTTCAACTATGGGGCTTGTGCCTTCCACGGGCAGTGCCTCCACTTTCTTCTCGATCCTTTCAAGGCATCCATAGATGCCTTCCAAATAATTTTCCTGTTTCATCTTTCAAAGTTTTTTCGTTATACATATGGTTCACAAACTCCTTCCTTTCCTGCGCTTCTTCTTTCTCCGCAGGCGTTCCGCCTCTTTCTCGTCCTCCGTCGGTGCCACCGACGGCATGAACACGCCGCCCGTACCGGTGACTTCGACCAGGTTATCAATAATAGAACCATAACTTTGTTCATGGTACGGTTGCTTTTGGGAAACGTCATTTTCCAGGGACGTGACATGGTTATGGTCCAATGCCGCATCCAGCCTTGACCAGCTGAAACTGCGGTCAATCCCACTTCCCTTGAATGACAGACCGTTCTTTATAAAGCGGATGCCCTGCACTTCATTAGTGTTTTCCTTGTACTTGAATTCCATTTCCACGCCCATTTTTAAGAGCTTATTTTGAAATTCTTTCCATGTATTTGCACTCCTCAAAGCTTCCTTAACCGCACGATATATCTCGTATTTCACCCTTTCAGAAGCGTGCAGCTTTTCCGTTTTAACGGACTGTTTGCCTTCGGAATAGGTGAGTGAATACTTGTCCTTGAGCATTTTCGTCACCCTCTCGTTGCGCCTAAAATCGTTGCTGTCGGAAATCACCTTCCCGTCGAAGTCCACCCGGTTGAAGACGATGTGGCAGTGCGGGTTGTCCGTCCCGTGATGCCTCACCACGATGAACTGCGTGTTCCGTATCCCCATCAGTTCCAGGTATTCCCCCGCCAGCCTTGCCATAAACGCGTCGGTCAGCCTCGGTGCGTCCTCCGGCTTGAAGCTGAGCGCGATGTGCCCTACCGGCTTCGCCACGTCCGGATTCAGCAGGCATTGCCACCGGAAACTTCGCGCCATCTCTTCTGCCGTTCCCAGCAGCACGCCTTCCGAGGCGATGATTTTTGCGTCGTCCTTCTGCGTCACGTAGCGTATGCAGCCGCCGAACGAGCGGCCTTTCCTGATCTTCCCTATCATGAGGATAGCCTCCTTTCGGTCTGTAATCATCCATGATCCGCTTCAGCTTTCCCAGCAGCCCCTCTATCAGCAGCCTTGTCCTGTAAAAGCCGGTCTGGTGCGAGAGCTTTGTCAGCTGGTTCAGGTTGTTAGCCATTCCCGCCAGGCTGCGCAACAGTGCGTTCTCCTCCGGTGTATGCCTTGCCGTAACGGTGGCCGCCAGTGCCGCCTCCCTGATATAAACCGCCAGACTCCGGCCCGACTTCCCTGCCCTGAATCTGAGAGCCTCGTAGCTGACGGGGGAGAACTTCACTGTCACTCCCTTGGTCAGCTTCCGCGTCCTGCCCAGTGCCGGACGGCCACATTTTTTCTTCATCCCATTCACATCGTTTGTCATATGTTTTTTCTTTTTCGTCCGTACTTCTTTCATTCCAAAATCTGCGACCGGCGGGAGTGGATTTACCCTCCCTGCAACCGCCGGGCGCTGGGGAGCAAGGGTTTTCGGGAATCCGGAAACATAACCTTGCTCCCCCCACAGAAAAATCCCCCCGCATTTTCCACATTGAAGCGGGTACACAGGGGACTGTGCATACATCGGGTATACTCCACGCCCGGTAACAGGCTGTCAGATTTTTCTCCACTGCTCGATGTCCTCACGGTAGGCGGCAAGATGCTCCCTGGCAAGGTTCTCCAGCAGTCCGGAAACGCTCATGCCACGCCCACCGAGCCTGCGGACGATGGCGTCCAGTTCGTCCCTCACATCCTCACTGACGAACACCGTCTTGCGCTTCCTAATCTTCGGGACGGTGAGGTATGTTTCTCGGTACTCCTCCAGCGAGGCCCTACGCTGCCTGCCGCTCGTCCTTTTTCTCACGGGGTCTTCCGGTTCCGGCGGGGTGTCCTTTCTTCCCGCTTCCCCGGACACCTCTTCCGCAACGGCCCCGGATGGAATCACCGGTTCCGCATCCGTACCGGCGGATTCTCCCGAACCGGGTTCCATCATGAGTCTTTCCCACCACTCGTCGTGGCTGGGTCCGGGACTACGGCCGTTCTTTCTGTCTGCGGTTTCGGATACCGCCATTTTCTTCCCTTTCGTTTTTTCAGTCGGTTCACTTTTCATTGTACATGGATTTTAGATGGTTGATACTGTGGGCACAGTCTACCCGTTTGCCCGATTGTCGGAAGCAAATAAAACGATAATAACAAGTGCTGTGAAACGGACGGGTCCGATTGGCGGGGTTTGCCGTGTTATTCATATTGTTGGATCAGTCTGACGGTGATGACTTCACAAATATACGCACCGGAAATTTCCCACTCTTCGGGAACGGATCTGAACGTCTGTTTACTAAAAGCAAATGAATATTAAAATCCGATTTCCATGACATCTGATGACATATAATGACATCTGATGAAGGGGCGGAACCATATCCGGGAACAATCATTTACTTTGCAGATGAAACAAGTACGCATATGGTGTCAAAGGTAGTCATCCTGTCTTGAAATTCAGGACGTTCCGCCGGGATTCACTAAATTGCGGAACGGAATCCGGATCCGAAAAGAGAATGAAACAGATGTCAAACCTGAAATTACAGTGATTATGGAAATAGTGAACATTGAGGCAAGGACCTTCGAGGCGATGCTCTCGGCCTTCCGGACGTTTGCGGACCGGCTGGACACCCTCTGCCGGCTGTACGGCGACATGGAGGAGAAGAAATGGCTGGACAACCAGGAGGTGTGCCTGCTGCTGAAGGTCAGCCCGAGAACCCTGCAGACCCTCCGTGACAACGGCACGCTGGCATACACACAGATCTGCCACAAGACATATTACAAGCCCGGGGACGTGGAAAGTATCATCCGGATAGTGGAGGAGCGCCGCAAGCGGGCTGAAAGTATGGGAAGGTCGATCTGAAAGGCCATGAAAAACGAATGTCGAACAAAAAAAAGATCAAGTCATGATGAATACCGATAACCGTCTGCTCACCCGTGAGAGCAGCGAGCATATAAGAGAGTTCTTCTCCACCGTCGAACGTCTCTCCGTTTCCATGGAGCGTCTCTTTGCCGGCAGGTCACCGGCGATGGCGGGCGAGAACTTCTATACGGACCGCGAACTGGCTGAAAAGCTGAAAGTGAGCCGCCGCAGCCTGCAACAGTACCGTGACAGCGGTCTGCTTGCCTTCACCCGGCTGGGCGGCAAGATACTGTACCGTTCTTCCGACATCGAGAAGCTGCTTGACGGCTGCTACCGGGAGGCGAGAACCAGGCCGGAGGAACTTTAGAAAAGTTCCGTACGGGATCGTGAATGAAGGGGCGGTCGGTTGTCATACCGGTCGCTCCTTCATTTTCTTTCCACCGGATGAACGACTTTAATTTGCTCGTAAAATACTTATACACAGAGTGTTTTTTTCTTTATGAATTATGATCCGGTGACAACATTGGCATAACATGGCGGGACATGGAAACATTTTTCCGATATGGCAATAAGATACGGGGATTCCATTATAAAAAAAGACTCTTATTTTATTATGTCATTATGTTATTCTGAAATTGGGGCGGGCCGTTCGTGTACCGGTGGGACGATCCGTTTCCGTAATGGCGGCACATTCCGTACTGGTATCATTATCCTCCGGCAATGCCGTTTCCCGGTCTTTTCGGAGTGACCTTATGCCGGCCGGTGACAACCGCATGTCCGTGTGTAAACATGGCGGCGCATAAAAACAGGCACATCCTCCGGGCTCCTGTCCCGTCGGATGCACCTGTCTCCGTCATGTCATATACAGCCGGACTCCTCCGGCCCATGCCTCTATCTGAGTATCGGATTCGAGAGCAGTATCTTGTAATAGGCCACTCCGCCAATCTCTACCGGCATCCTCGCCATCATGAACTGCACGCTCTTCCTCTCCACCTTCGCCTGCCGCATGAGTCTCTGCACGATAAACCCCGCCGAGAACCTTGCGCATCTTTTATCCTTCCAGACAATGAACCCCTCGCTGTCATCGGCCCGGCAGATGTACCAGTCATCCGTCTCGTCGTCGTGGGCGAAGTTCACCCGTCCGCCACCGAGGATTCCCAATTCGATTGACATCGTCTTTGACAGATAGACGGTCCCCCTGCTGTCAAGGTTGATGGTCCGCTTTCCCTTGTATGTGACTTCCTGCGGACGGGAGTTTTCCCTGTTGTATACTATCAGTGCCATAACTTTCTTACTTTTCCGTTAAACAATTTTTTCAATACATGAAGCTTTCCACCGCCAGCATCTGACTTCTCCATGCGAAACCGCTGTGGGTACGTACCGCGTCCACTATCCTGCATACTTTCTGCGATATGGCCGATGCCGAGATACCCATGCATTCCGCCAGTGCCTTGAACGAGAACTGCGCCTCATAGAACCTGAGCATGAACATCCGGTACTCCTCGTAGGAGAACTTCTGCCTTACGAAACGCAGTATGTCTCTTACCAGCCGCTCGCACCCGTTCAGGTCGTCCTCGGAAAGGAATTTTGCCTCTTCGCCACATCGGAGGAAGAAATCATCTTCAGGGTGTGCATACCGATTCTCCCTTTTAATCTTTACCAGGGCCGCCTTTTTGTAGCATCCGATGAAATACGTGTCATAGTCCGTTATGTCCTTTCCGGGAACCAGCACCTGCCTTCTTACAAAAAGGTAGGTGTCATGGAAATTGTCCTCGTCCAGCATTCCGTACCGGCGTAACGTCCCTCTCAACCTGTCATAGGATGCAGTGAACCACTCGTTGAACAGTCTTTCCTTTTCTGCGCTCTTGTCTGCCATAGCTTTATATTTTTTTGAGTTATACATGGCCTACACGGGTAGGCATTCTTATTTCTTGTGCTTCCTCCAGTTTGTTTTTCGGCGGTCTCCGGCAAGGCTTGCCGTGAAAAAATACGCTCACGCGAAGCGTGAGGAAGATTTTTTCACGTGCAACCAGCCCGAAGGGCCGCCTTGCGGGACCGGCCTGAAAAACAACTATTTTTGCCGCAAGAAATGAGGATGATGGATTCCTTCCTTCTATCTATTGTCTGTCCGGTGAGAATTTAGATTCCATGCAGCTTTTCTGTCTTTGGTATGTTTGGAGAAATATTCAAGGATATGAAATGAGAACGGCAATACGTGATGTTGCGGAAGGAGCAGATATGGGATTGGAAACAGGAAGCGTGCCCGGGCTTTCATGCAGTTTATACGGCGGTGTTGATTTTGGGGAGGATTACAGGGAAGTGACAGGAAAGTCGGCCGTTCCGGAGAAATTGTATGTGTACGTTGTTCCTTCCGAAATACGGAGTCTTTTAAAATCATGGAAGACCTCATTCGGGAGTGTGTCTCGATATTTGCCTGAGACAAAATTATAAGTCGCCTATTCATGGATAAGTATTTGGAATATATCAACGACATGCTACGATGCAATAAAGAGAATCGGAACGGCAGACTGAAACTCGCAATCTGCTGATAATGCGGACTATTCTAAAACAAGTGTGGAAAACTTGAAGACATCCGACGGAAAACCTTGGAAAAAGAAGAACCGGACAAAGTCTCCGCCTTCAAAATAATGCTCTATTATGCCACAGGTGCGGCATTACTTGTCATTCCGGATTGGCTTCCCATGAAATCCACCGCCCGCCATCAAGAAAACGGCCGGTGCCATATGGCAGGTAATCGTAGCGACAGCCTGTCTTTGGAACCCGTTGTCACCCTAAAGGATTTTACTGATATATTATTATGTCAGTCCTTTTTCAAATCAAAATACAGCAAACGGGTTTTCAAAGGTTCATCTTGCGGAATATCATAATATTGCTTTTCTATCACGTCTGTTTTATAGAGTGGAACGAAACCGTTTCTTTCATAATACCTGAGAATCTTTTCCTCATTGTATGCATCCACCACGATAAAACGGCATCCTGTCTTGTTGTCCTCATGACGGAACCAGTCTTTTATGAAAGCCATCAGTTGCCGTCCTACGTGGCTTGATGTACCCTGATATTCCAGGTTGACCCCCAGTCTTCCTATCAGCACGGCCGGATAGCTGCGTCCACGTTTAGGATTTACAATATTGCGTTGCAGCCTGTTTTTATCATTGGGGGATATTAATCTGGTCTTGATACTGTCATTGGACAAGGTAAACAAGGCCACAATACGATGCGGGATTTCAGTCGTCACCCAACAATATGTTTTCCCAAGGAGTTCATCCGCATACAGATCGGCATCATTGAGAAAAAAATCATCAAGGTCATTCTCGCCACAAGTGAAAGGAAGGCAATTCCTCCGTACTTCCTTGTTATAGGCAAGCATGACACAATCATCATATAAAGAAATACCGTCCATTGCTGTTAATTGAACCGGAATGAACGGGATTTCTCCAATACTTTTCGCAACCGTTTCTTTGCCTCCACTGATAACCGGGGTGTTACCTTTGCGGCGTTCTTGTCTGCACTGCGTACGAAATCTTCCGCCGTAACGCCCTCCAAAACCGGAATGTTCTTGATAGTTATAGCCATAATATTATTTTTTGCAAAAATACAACTTTGTTGTTATACAGCCAAATAATAGCCCGTCTTCCACTCTTTTTTCCGGAATGTTCCTCCATATCCGGAAAAGTCTGTGTCACGCCACCCGTTGCGGTAAGCCGTTTTTCTCAAGGAAAGGGCAGGCAATACCGGCGGACGTGGATATGGGCAAAACAACCCGCATATGCAATGCAGAGGGAGCAGGAGAGCCTTCACCACAGCCGGAGAGAAAAGTGGTTTCATGCCGGGGTACGGCATGAAAAGGGGGCTCCCGGACAGTTCTTTTCCTTGTCGCACATGCACTACGTCGGTCGCAGTTTTCGCCTTCTGAATCCCTCTTACGTCCGTCCCTGCGCTTTCGGAGCGTTTTTCCGGCAGAAAATTTCGCCGTACGGAAATTTTCTGCCGGAAACCGAAGGGAAAACGCGGAGTCCCGCAGGGACGGACGAACTTTGATGAGGAAGGGGAAAATCATCCGTTTCATAAATACCATTTCCTCAGATGGCATCGCATATTTCCTTCTCCATCTTTTCCAGCTTATGGGACAGGATTTCCATGTCGCTGCTGATCTTCTGGTTGGTTATCCGTAGGCTCGGCAAACAACGCCTTTCCACTTTACAGCGGTAGGTTTTCGTTTACCTGCCCCCGAACCGTACTTACACGTCTCCATGTATACGGCTCTCCATCTGTAACATCATCTTACTTGACACATCTCTGGATTTTTGCGTTACACTCCGCACATACGACCAAAGTCTTTCTGTGCATATAGAGCATTTTGCGTTCCCAGTCTTTTTTACCTTTTAACTCTTTGAGTGTGCGGACATGGTGCATTACCACTTCTCCGTGCTTGCCACATAGTTCGCACGTTTTTGTTGTAAGCCTTTCTATCAGACTCAACGATGGCGTTTTGAACATGTACGGCAGATTGTCACTTGGGGCTGTTTCACAATCTGTTTTGCGGGCATATCCCTCATTATAGAATACCCTGTACTTGGTTTCTCCTCCCTTGTTTACAAAAGGCACTGCAAAGAGATTGTCCTTGCGGTATCTTTCAATGACTTTTCTCACTGACATATTCAGTTTTTGAGCAAGGGTTTTGTACATGGAGAACTTCATAATACAGCCGAAAGAGCGTCCCAAAGCCGATGCATTGTTTGCTATTGAGTAATAGTTGTAGAACCCTCGTATTTCGGTATTAAACTGAGATACAATCTCGTGCGCTTCATTGTCAATCATATAAGTCCTGCCTTTTGACACCCATGTTTCCTTGCCGTGTCTGGTGACAACTTTCATAGCTTCAAGGCTGAGCAGCTTGTTCTTGATTACTTCTCTTGAAACGTGCAATATCACATTCCCGTTGAAGTATCTGCGCACTGTTCCGTTACTGTTTCTCTTTGTGGCATAGTCTTTACGGACATATATTTCGTAACCCAAAAATTTTGCGCTGTCTTGTGCATTTGTAATCAAAGTCTTTTCCTGTGACATCTCCAGCCTTAACTTTTCCTGCATAAACTTAGTGATGTCAGCTTTGATTTTCTCGCATTCGTTTTTCGTTCCGATAACTCCGATAAGGAAATCATCGGCATAGCGCACATATTTCAGCCTGCGAAAGTTTACATCCATATCATTGCCACTTGGCATTGTAAGTATCAGCTTCTGCTTTTCATGCAGTTCTTCTACCATCCTTGTTCTTACGTTTACATCCTCTACTTCATTTATCCTACGTTTTAGGTAGTGTACTCTGCTGTTGAGTTTGCATATGTCCTTGTTACGACTTCTCATTGTCCCTTTATTGAATTTGTTGGCATATTCATCCATGTACTTATCGAACTTGTCAAGGTATATGTTTGCCAAAATAGGGCTTATGATACCACCTTGCGGTGTCCCTGAATAAGTCTTGTTGAATTGCCACTCTTCCATGTACCCTGCATTGAGGAATTTCCGTATCAGACGAAGAAATCTGTCGTCTGCTATTCTGCCTTTCATTATTTCTATCAGCACATCATGGTCTATGTTGTCAAAGAAGCCTTTTATATCTCCCTCGATGAACCATTTTGCACCATTGAAATTGTTTTGTAGACTTTTCAGTGCCGTGTGGCAGCTTCGGTTTGGTCTGAAACCGTGCGATGTCCACTCAAAGTGTCCCTCATATATGGCTTCAAGCACCATTCTTACTACCTCTTGAACCAATTTGTCTTCAAAAGACGGTATTCCTAACGGACGCATCTTCCCATTCTTTTTCGGAATGTAAATTCTCTTTGCAGGATTGGGACTATAAGTCTCGTCCTTTATGCTCTCTATGAGTTTGTTTATCCTATCAATGCTCATTTCATCCTCTGTTTTGCCATCTGTGCCGGGTGTCATGTTTCCCGGCTTCGCATACATACGTTGGTAGGCGACAAAGAACATCTGTTCATTGAATAGAATACGGTAGAGCCTTTCGTATTTATACGCGGGCTCGTTGCTGTGTCCAGCTAAAATGTTTAATACTTGCTCTGGATTTCTCATACGTCTCTCACGTTTTCCGTTGTTTGTATTAAAGTTACAGACTACTTCCCTTCGCCATGTACAAGGCTTTCCCCTGCTCGGACTACTACGGAAGTTCCGTTACCATATCGGATATTCAAAAGCTTTCTTTATAGCTGTTTATTCCAGCGTTCCGACTTAGGTAATCCCCAGTTAGTTCTCTTAATAACTATTAGCACGACATACTGTCGGATGCGACTTTCGTTCTTGTCCGCTTATTGCGGCTGTGTCATAGTCGGTTCTTTATGCCCTGCACTAACGCTCAAAATAGGCAGGGTACTATGAAACAACGTATGTATAATAGTCTTCCGTTGTTGCAAGATTTGGTACCACTGAACTGTCGTTCAACCAATCAAGGCTTCATCCTTGTGTATGTCTTTTCGTCTTGCCCCTCAGTCGCCACTTGACTATTAATGGACTTGGAGCTTTAATCAGTATGCTACACTCCCCATCGGGTTTCCCCTTTGGATAAACTGATTGACGATAGGATTATATCGAACCCAATCCTAACTTCTTGCTAAAGAAGCATTTATTAAGCGACCATTCTGGGCGCACGGGCATATATCTGGGTGGTTTTCAAATCCGTATGCCCCAAAAGACGGCTTACGGTCTCGATGGGTACACCGTGAGAGAGCAGCACGGTGGTGGCGTTCGTATGCCGGGCCACATGATAGGTCAGCCGTATCTTGAAACCGCACTGCCTGCCAAGTTCCTTCAATATGGTGTTGCATCTGCCGTTGCTCGGTACCGGAAATACATGACCGTCCTTGGACAGTCCCTTATACTTCTCTATGATGCGCTTGGGCACGTCCAGCAGGCGGATGTTGGACTCGGTGTTTGTCTTGCGACGGCGGGTGATGATCCAGAGGTTGCCGTCGAAGAAGGTCTGGAGCCGGTCGGTCGTCAGTGCCTTCACGTCCGCGTATGCCAGTCCGGTGAACACAGAGAAGATGAAGAGGTCGCGTACCAGTTCGCAGGTCCCGCTTTTCACCGGGGTCTCCATCAACGTCTGTATCTCACGCTCCGTCAGGTAGCCTCGGTCAACGCTCTCGGGGGAATTGATGTACCCGGCGAAGGGGTTGAAGGGAAGCGCACCGCTGTTGCGGGCGATGGAGATGACGTGCTTGAGCCCGATCATGTAACCCCATACGGTATTGGTGCGGCATTTCTTCTCCGTACGCAGGAAATACTCGAAGTTGTTGATGAAGGTCAGGTTGAGTTCCTTCAGGGGGATGTCGTCACGGCGGTATACTTTCGGGACGAACTCGCAAAGGTGCCTGTATATGGTACGGTAGCGGTTGTATGTTCCCTGCACGCGGCTGTGTCCCACTTTCTTGATGAACTCCTCGTTGTGCTGCTCGAAGAGCTTCAGCAGCGTCTCGCGTTTCACGCCCAGCCCGAGGCAGGCGTCCCTCAGCCTGGCGGCGGTGACATAGCCGTCGGACTGCATCAGTTCCTGGTAACGGCGGTTCACGTCCACGCGTATCCGGTCAACCGCCGCATTGATTTTCTGCGCCTCGGCGCTCTTGCCCGTGGCACGTGCCGTTTTCACGTCCCAAAGTTTCGGGGGCACGTCCAGCTTGCAGCTGAACTGCTTGATTTCGCCGTCTACCGTAAGACGGCACATCAGGGGGAGATAGCCGTTGGCTCTCTCGCTGCCCTTCTTCACGTAGAAGAGGATTTTGAAGGTCGATCTGCTCATACTCGTTTTCATACTTTTTTGATCGTTACAAAGTTAATATCAAGCGAGTTGTCCTCAGGTATGAAAAACTGTGCAAATTACTGAAATAGAATCTGTTGTGCCGTTTCTTGTTCCTGTTATATCAGTAACGATATGGGAACTGAAGTCTTTCGCAGCTTTTATCGGACCTCCTTTTTCAGCTTATGCAGTATTATGAGTTAAACACCTAACCACTTAATAGACTGCATTTTTGCTGTATTATCATCAACCTTGCTTTTTCTTTCTGCGTTTACTTTAAGAATAGCGTTTGTATGATGTGGCGGCAGAAACAGATTTCTGCCGCCACACATTCTTTTTAACCGTATTATCACCGCTTTACAGAGTAAAATTCGTAATTTTGCAATCGGTAAAAAGAAATAAATCAATGGATTTTAAGTACGACGTTATTGTAATAGGCGCCGGACACGCAGGCTGTGAGGCAGCTGCGGCCGCAGCCAACATGGGTTCGAAGACCTGCCTGATTACCATGGATATGAACAAAATCGGGCAAATGAGTTGTAACCCTGCCGTAGGTGGCATCGCCAAGGGACAAATCGTAAGAGAGATAGACGCATTAGGTGGCTATATGGGACTGGTTACAGACCGTACAGCCATACAGTTCCGTATGCTCAACCGCTCCAAAGGTCCCGCTATGTGGAGCCCCCGCGCCCAATGTGACCGCGGCAAGTTTATCTGGGCATGGCGCGAGATTCTGGAGAATACTCCCAATCTGCACATTTGGCAAGATACTGTAGAAGAACTAATCGTGGAAAACGGCGAAGCGACTGGAGTCATGACTTGCTGGGGAGTGACTTTCCATGCTAAATGTATCGTGCTCACCGCAGGAACCTTCCTGAACGGGCTGATGCACATCGGGCATAAACAACTGGCAGGAGGACGCATGGCTGAACCTGCCTCCTACCATCTGACCGAATCAATCACCCGCCACGGAATCACCGCCGGACGCATGAAGACCGGTACGCCTGTCCGCATAGACGGGCGCAGCGTACACTACGACCTGATGGAAACACAGGACGGAGAAAACGACTTCCATCGCTTTTCGTTCATGAGCGAACCGCGCAAACTGAAACAACTGCAATGCTGGACTTGCTTTACAAATGAAGAAGTACACAAGATTTTGCGTGAAGGACTCCCCGACTCTCCCCTTTTCAACGGACAAATTCAGAGTATCGGGCCTCGCTATTGCCCCAGTATAGAAACAAAAATCGTAACCTTCCCGGATAAAGAACAGCATCAGCTTTTCTTGGAACCCGAAGGCGAGA
>OKTZ01000336.1_pt1 | contig 17242 bp, 17 predicted proteins | sample 1606711 | NCBI WGS metagenome assembly OKTZ01 (sample SAMEA3882535, study PRJEB24775) | human gut metagenome | biome: human-associated habitat; feature: intestine environment; material: feces | place: Netherlands | collected 2009/2010 | reverse complement strand
GTGCATCCCATGCTTCTTTTGCTGCCTTACACTGTGCATCTGTCTCATCAGTTCTTTCCTGCACATAAATTGCATCAATCAATGCTGCTACCTCATCTGCTTTTGCCTGATCATCCTTTTCATCTTCTGTCGAAACAGCTTCTGTTGTTTCAGTTGTCCCTGTTGTTTTCTTATCACCACATCCCGCAAACATGGTTGCTGCCATAGTAAGTGTAAGAACTACAGTCAATGCTTTCTTTTTCATTTTTTTCTCCTTTTCTCATGTTCTGGTTTCACTTACACATGAAAAAACTCCGTTCCATATTGCTATGAACGAAGTAAATGACATACTAACTACAGGAAATACGCTTTACGGATTTCCCTTGTTATCAAACAGTACAGCCAATTACTCGTGACCCGGAATCTCTTCCCGTACCAGATAAACGGCAGGTTTCCTGACTCAAAGATTAACGCTCCGTAATCACCTTCCCAATGTCTGTGCATCAGTGGCGCTTTTAAAAGCCTGACTACGTTACTCCCTTCTTACAGTGACGAGTTCGTACAGGATTTACACCTGTTTCCCTTTTACCCTGCATATGAATGAATTTCATTGCAGGCACCGGTTATCTTTCTATGAAATCGCTACTATACTAACACACTTTTTATTTTTTCACAAGCCATAGTTCACCCAGCCTCAACAAACTTCACCCTTAAAAAGTCCTCTAGCCTTTCAGCCGGTGGGTCAGTACCTTCATAATGGCATCATAATGTTCTGCCTGATGGGGATACGTGCAGTTGGTACAAATCTTAAGTTTTCTGCCATTTGTCTCTTTATATTCCGGTGTTCCCGGACAATGCTCCATTTCATACATCGGGCAGTAGCAGAACATACAGTTAATCTGCTCAATGTCCCTATGGCAGGGATAATAAGCACATGCACGATTCTCAAAAAAGCGGCTGCTGTTATGCACCGGCTCATCTTTGGTCTTTACAATCACGGTGGTAAAATATCCGCTGTTTTCCGGTATGTTATCCACACCGGAAAAGACTTTTTCTTCCTCTTTTCCACAATCGGAAACACTATACACTTCTAACGGACGGATGGTGCTTTCCTTTTGCAGCATTTCTTTTAACTGCTTCAGCTTCCTTCCGGACTTCATATAGATTCTGGTGCCGGAAAATTGTCTCGATTCTTCTATCTCATAGGAACCGGGAATAATATGAATCTGCTCTTCCTTTTCTCCCAGCGAAATGCCAAGTCTTGCTGCCACTGCACAAAAAGACGGTACCCCGCTAACCATTTCCGTATGGCCACCATGCTCTTCGATTTTCTGTGAAAGATAAGTATAGGTGGAATAAATTGCCGGATCCCCCAGCGTTAAAAAGGCAACCTTTTCTCCCTTCGCAAGATATGCTTCTATATTTTCGCATATCTTATCATGGGCTTCTTCTAACTTTTTCTCATCTCTGGTCATGGGAAAATTCCATGCCACAAGCTGATGCTTCCGTATGTCCGGCACCAGTTTTTCTACAATCTGAAAAGCATTACACTCTTCTATCGGTTCGGACGGCACTACTATGGTATCGCAGCATTCTATCACCTGAACCGCTTTATGGGTCAAAAGCTCCGGCTCCCCCGGTCCTACTCCGATTCCATATAAAATTCCACCCTGTGCTTTTTCTTTCTGCATCTGTCTTCCTCTTACTTCAAATTATCTTTTTGCTTCAATTTCGATTGTTGATACAATCCTGCCTGCTGATAGAAATGCTCCACAAAAGAAGGGTTGGACGGATAATAAAGATGAGGAAATCCCCACCAGTGGTTTTCTCCTTCCCAGACACATTCCCACCTTCTGCTTCCGGTCGGTTTCTTTGCCACGCAGTCCGTTCCATTTTCCGTACTGTCAAAATAATGGAATTCGTGTCCCCGGATTCCTTCTTTTTCCGGCAGGAAACAGCTCTCTTTCTCGGTAAGCTCCACATAACCAAAACGCACCAGCTTTCCCCGGTAATCTGCATCTGCATCAATTACACCTGCCATGGAATATTGTCTTCCTTCCATATCCTTCAGTGATTTATGAAGATAAAGAAAACCCCCACATTCTGCCAGTGACGGGAGTCCGCCCCAGATGGCTTCCCGGATGGCTGTCTTCATGCTGTCATTTTCGGATAATTCCTTTGCAAAAAGTTCCGGATATCCGCCGCCTAACAGTAATCCGCTGATATGCTCCGGCAATTTCTTATCATGCAGGGGAGAAAACGGCACCAGTTCAAAGCCCCTTTTTGAAAGCAGTTTCAGGTTCTCCTGATAATAAAAACAAAATGCCTCATCTCTTGCGATGGCAAGGCGGAGTTTACTTTCATGGGTGTCATTTTCTTTGATATCTGCTCTCTGATATGTCACTTTGTTTTCGTGACTATCAACTTTTGGGGATGCCGCATCCTTTTCTCCGGCTCCCCCAATTGCTAAAATCCGCTCTATCGATACCGTTTCTTTTAAGCTGTCTGCCCCGCGGCATACCTGTTCTTTTAAATCACGCTTTTCTTCCGGAAGTTTTAAGCCTAAGTGGCGGCTCTCCAGATGAAGCTCCTTCTGTTCCGTAAAACAGCCCAGCACTTCTATGGATAATTCGGTTTCGATTAACTCTTTTAATGACGCATAGAACATTTTGCTGACCCGGTTTAGTATCACGCCCTTTATGATTCCGGCTTTGTCATAGGATAAAAGTCCCTGTATCAGCGGAAGTATCGTTCTTCCCATGCCATGTGCATCAATCACCAGAATCACCGGCAGAGAAATTGCTTTTGCCAGGTGATAGGTGGAACCTTCTTCTAAAATTCCGCCAAGTCCGTCATAAAGCCCCATGACACCCTCTACCACTGCAAATGCATCTTCCGGTGTCTCTTCCATAAATATCTCTTTTGTCTTTGCTTCGCCGGTAAAATAAGTATCCAGATTCCCACCCGGTACGCCTAAAATCGTCCGGTGAAACATCGGGTCTATATAATCCGGTCCGCACTTAAATGCACAGACATCGACTTCTGCTTCTTTCAAGGCTTCGATTAACGCACAGGCGATCAATGTCTTTCCACTGCCGCTTTTCGGTGCTGCAAGAACTACTCCTTTACGCTTCTGCATCCGCTTCTCCTCCCTGCAAATCAAAGGAACATATCATAACCGGATTTTCCGCCTTTGGCATATAATAAGAACCAAACTCATGATAACGGCTGACCTGCATCTGAATCATTTCAAAATTACATACCGAAAACCGTTCTTTTACCTGTTTGAATTCTGCCACCGTCTCAAGACTTATAGCATTCATTACAACTCTTATTCTTCTCTTTTTTGCTGCCAGTACTTCTAAAATTTCCATCAGATGTCCACCGCTTCCCCCAATGAAAACATGTGTCGGCTCCTCTAATCCATTGCATGCCTCCGGTGCCATTCCCCGGATAATCTCCATATTTGCTACCTGAAACTTCTCTTTATTCTGTGCCAGAAGTGCTACCGCCTCTTCTTTCTTTTCAATGGCATAGACTTTGATTCCTTTGGATAAATGGGCTGCTTCCACAGCAATCGAACCCGTTCCGCTTCCAATATCATAAAGCACCGAATCTTTCTGAAGCCGCAGGCTGCAAAGGCTGACCTGACGCACTTCCCCTTTGGTCATTGGAACTTTTCCGCGAATAAAGGCTTCATCCGGGATTCCCGGTGACAAAGTTGCCGGCTCTTCCTGCGTTTCCTGTTCCCTGCGCTTTCCCTGCTCCGCACATTCTTCATTCGCTTTCTGTTCTTCCTTCTCTATCATGACAACATACAATCCTTCCTGTTCTGTCTCCCTGCACGCTTCCGGTGTAAGCACCATCAGCTTCTGCTGCGGATAAGATAACTGGTACCCCACTGTAATTCTGCAATTCTCTTTATCCGAAAAAAGTGCTCCTAATTTCCGGATATCTTCTGCTCCGGATACCAAAAGAAACAGCCGCCCATTTTCATGCAGCCTGTGCAGCACTTCTGCCTGCCAGCCACCCGTATCTGTTTTGCCATGTATACTGTAAATTCCGGCATTTTCCCAGCTTACGCCACAGGCTGCTGCCATCATCTGAATGGAAGAAATGCCCGGAATGCTTTGCAAGGTTCCATGAAGTATGCCCTTTTGCAGTGCTTCCTGCAGACAGATTCTTACCTTGCTCCAGCCACTATAAAAACCAATATCCCCGGAAAAAAGGATGACTACCTTCAGTTTTTCATGCACCGCATACTGTCTGCTCTTTTCCTTAAGCCATGTAAGGATTTTATCCGGCAGATAAAGTGCCTCTTTCTCAAGCTTCGGTGTCACTGCCTCTATCAGACGTTTCGCACCTAATACAAGGTCCGCTTCTGCCAATGCTTCCTTTAACCGGACGGTCATCATATCTGCATCCCCCGGTCCGATTCCTGCCAGCGTAATCATAAGCTCCGCCGGTCTTAAGGAAAGGTTTACTCCTGTTAATGTTTCGATTTTCTCACAGACTGCATCAAAGAAAAGTCCGTCTTCCTCTGCTGCCTCCCGACGAATGATCAAAAGCGGGATACGATTTTTTAAAGCTGCTTCTTTTTTCTCTAAAAAGCCTCCGGTAATGCCGCCCTGCTTTGTTACCATACATTTTATCCCATACTGATGAATCAGTGCATCATTCAATTCTTCGGAAAAAGGTCCCTGCAGTGCCAGAATCTGTTGTGGCAGAATTCCTTCTCTCCGGCAGATTTCAAGACTTTCCATCCCCGGCAGTACCCGGACGTAAAGACGTTTTTTTACTTCTTCGGATGCGGTATATGCAGAAAGTTCCTTGCTTCCTGTGGTAAGAAGAATGTTTCCCTTGATTTCCTTTAATGCTTCTGCGCAGGCTTCATTGCTGTCAAAGAAACGAAGTCCCGTTTCTTCTGACGCCTGGATGCTCCGTTTCAGCCGTAAGTAAGTGACCTCAAGTCCATCCGCTTTCATTCCGGCAACGCAGCTTTTTATGGTTCTGGTCACTTCCACCGCATAGGGATGAGTGGCATCGATTACAATGTCAAAGGATTCTTTCCTTAGAAATTCTGACATAGCTTCTTTGGAAAGGCGTCCTTCCTGAATCTTCACCTTCGGATGCGCCTTCATAACCAGCTTTCCATAATCGGTTGCCACCGATACGGTGTGGGCTATGCCTGCTGCCGCCATCAGCTCCGATAATTTTCTTCCTTCTGTTGTTCCTGAAAAAATGATGATCTTTTTCATTGCTCTATCTTATAGCCTCTTGGTGTGATTAATTTTCCATCCTGAATTCTGGTTCTGGAATTTCCGACAAAAACGGTAGTAAACATATTTACTGATTTACTCTGTAATTCTTCTAAAGTACAGGTAACTGTGCTTTCTCCGTCTCTTCCGATATTTTCCACATAACCGCATGCACGCTCCGGTTCTATCTCCTGAAGCAGAATCTTACATGCTCTTTCCAAATAGTCTGCCCGCTTCCGGCTGGACGGATTATAAAGTGCAATAGCAAAATCTCCCCGTGCTGCCATAATCAGCCTCTTTTCAATTAACTCCCATGGTGTCATAAGGTCACTGAGACTGATAACACAGTAGTCATGATTTAATGGTGCTCCAAGAACCGCCGCACCGCTGTTGGCTGCAGTAATTCCCGGTATCACTTCCAGTGAAATCGCCGAATATTCTTTTCCAATCTCATACATCAGTGATGCCATTCCATAGACACCGGCATCGCCGCTGCATACCATTGCTACGCTTTTGCCTTTTTCTGCTTCCTCAAAACACATTCTGCAGCGTTTTTCTTCCTGCCGCATCGGCGTGGAAAAAAATTCCTTGTCTTGAAAACGTTCTCCTAACAAATCAAGGTATACGGTATATCCGATGATTACGTCCACCTGTTCTAATACTTCGATGGCTCTGCCTGTCATCATCTCTTCATTTCCCGGTCCCATTCCAACAATCCATATTTTATTCTTCATATAAAGTCAGTCTCCAATCTTCTTTTGCTATTGCAAGTGTCATTCCGTTTTCCGCTCTTTTCTGAAGCACCAGCCTTCCATTATCCCGGCAGGCTGCCATGGCTGCCCGCTCGCAGACATTATCCACGCCCACCTGGCTTGCCACGAATGCCGATGTATCAAATGTCCCGGGCACCCTACTTAAGGTCTCTGCGTCAAAGACAAAAAATGGAATGCCATGTTCTGCCGCAAGTTTTAGAATTGCCTTCTCATCCTTCTTTTTATCAATCGAAGCAATCGCCCGTATCTGTTTCCAGTCTACTCCGGCTTCCTTTAAACAGCTTTCTGCAAATGCCTTAAGTTCCTGTTCTTCTTTATTCCTTCTGCATCCGATTCCAAGAATATATTCTTTGGGAATTAAGGTCAATAATGGCTCCGGCTTCTGTCCATCCTCTGGTGTGCCGATTGCCACATCCACTTTTGTGGCATATTCCGGAGCGATTGTCATGGAAAGCTTCTTTTTTTCCAGCACCTTTACAGAAACCTTCTTAATGCCTTCTTTTTTATCAATGGATAGGTCATGCTTTTTTGCAAATACATCTATGGCAAAGGCATTATTAATGTCGGTCGCTGTGGTAATTACCGGAACTGCTCCTAATAACTCTGCCAGCTGCAGTGCTATCTCATTGGCACCTCCTACATGCCCGGATAAAAGAGGAATGACATAATTGCCCGCCTCATCCAGTACCAGCACCGGACTGTCTGTCAGCTTGTCCTTAAGAAATGGGGCAATTGTCCGCACTGCAATTCCGCATGCTCCGATAAAAATGATTGCATTTCTTAGGGAAAACTGCTCCTTTGTCCACGCGTTCAGATTTTCCACCTGTTTTCTGCCATGATAAGTATGAATTTCACAGGGAAGCTGCTGCTCTTTGGAAAGTCTTTTTATCTTTTCGGCAAGCTCTGCTCCCTTTTCGGTAAAGCTGATGACACTCCATTTCAATGACTGCATTTTCTTTCCGCCTTCTTATGATTTTTTTGCTGCCCGGAATTCTGTGGAGAAATCTTCTGCATACAGTCTGGATTTGCTGTATCCGCTCTTGTTAATGACATCTCCAACAAGAACCAGTGCCGTTTTGGTAATTCCATGTTCTGCCGCTGTCTGTGCCAATGTTTCTACCGTGCAGATATATATTTCTTCCTCCGGCCAGCTTACCTTATAAGCCAGTGCCGCAGTGGTATCCTTTGAATAGCCACCCTTTATCAGGCGCTCAGATAACTTCTCCAACATTCCGGTGCTTAAATAGATTGCCATGGAACACTGATGGGCAGCAAATGCCTCAATGCTTTCTTTCTCCGGAACCGCTGTCCGTCCCTCCATTCTGGTAATGATAAGGGACTGGGAAATATCCGGCAGGGTATACTCCAGATTCATGGCTGCCGCTGCTCCAAAGCAGGCACTTACTCCCGGCGTAGAATCATAGGCTATCTTTTTTGCATCCAGCTCCTGCATCTGCTCCTGCACCGCTCCATATATGCTTGGTTCTCCGGTATGCAGCCGCACCACATCTTTTCCTTCCTGCTCTGCCTCCGCCATAACTGCAAGGACTTCTTCCAATGTCATCACTGCACTGTTATATACCTGACAGTCTGCTTTGGCATAGTCCAAAAGCTTGGGATTTACCAGTGAACCGGCATAGATAATCACATCCGCTTTCTCCAAAAGATGCATTCCTCTTACGGTAATCAAATCCGGTGCTCCGCACCCTGCTCCAACAAAATGAATCATTCCTTTTCCTCCAACAGTTCTTTTAATAATGCCACTGCTCCCGGCGTTACACCTAAAAGTCCGATATCATTACTATAAACCATACATTCTATTTCCAGTCCACCCCCGGCACGATGCTTAAGATGGTCTTCAATTTTTTCCATGACATATTCCATGGCAGGTTCTAAAAATCCGGCTTTTTTAATCCGGTCTACCGCATCCTCTGTACCAATGCAGTCTAATATTTCCCGAAGCAGTGTCACTTCTGCACCCGCCCGGATTGCCGCTGCCGCCAGAAGCTCCATCCGGCAGTCTGCCTCTTTGGAATGGGTGTTCATAATGCCGCCGGATACCTTTATCAGCTTTCCGATATGACCGGTTAAGAGCATTTTGGAAAATCCAAGTTCTTTTACCATATCAATGGTCTGTCCGATAAAGTTGCTGCATTTTACACTGCGCTCCAAATCATAACCATAGGTCCGTTTCATAAATTCCAATCCGTAGTTGCCCGGTGATATGGCAACAATAGAATGACCTTCTGCCCGCTTCTGTTTCAATTCCACTGCTATGGTATCTAGCAATGCCTTATCACTCATAGGCTCCACAATCCCGCTGGTTCCAAGTATCGAGATTCCGCCCTTTATTCCAAGTCTCGGATTAAAAGTCTGCGCCGCAAGATTTTCTCCTTCCGGCACTGAAATTACGACTTTGATTCCGCCCTGAAAATCAAACAGATGGCAGACCTCTGATACTTCTTTTGCAATCATCTGCCGTGGTACCGTATTAATTGCGGCATTTCCTACCGGCTGGTCTAATCCCGGCCGCGTAACCCTGCCAACACCGATGCCGCCATCTATTTCTATCTGATTGTTATTTTCTTCGCAAATGCTCACCGCTGCATAAATCCATGCCCCCGTTGTCACATCCGGGTCATCCCCGCCGTCCTTTTGTACCGCGCAGGAAACTTCTGTTTCCTGAATTTTGATATGCTCCACCGTTGCATGGTAGGAAATTCCCTTTGGTGTCTCAATGGTAATCTCTGTTTTTCTTCTTCCACTCAGCAGCATATAGACTGCTGCCTTTGCTGCGGCTGCGGCACAGCTTCCGGAGGTAAACCCATATTGCATCTTTCTTCCCCCTGATTTTACTATCGTCTTAATTGATACAAAATTGCATTGCAGATAGCTGCGGCAACATTGCTCCCGCCCTTTCTGCCCCGGTTAATGATATAAGGTACTTCTGTTTCCATAATCAATTCTTTTGCCGGTACCACATTTACGAAGCCTACCGGAACTCCGATAATAAATGCCGGCTGGTAGCGTCCCTCCGTTATCATTTTATGAAGCTCGATTAACGCCGTCGGTGCATTTCCCACTGCAAAAATAACTGGTTTTTCAATGGCTGCGGCTTTCTCCATGCTGATGGTGGCTCTTGTTACCTGCCGCTCTCTGGCAAGCTGTGCTACATCCAAATCCGCCATAAAGCAATGGGCTTCTCCGCCAAATGATGCCAGTATTTTCTTATTGATTCCGGCAAGTGCCATGTTGGTATCCGTTACAATATCGGCGCCCTTAAGAATCAGTTCCTTTGCAATTTCTACTGCATGGTCAGAATAACACATTGTCTCTGCATAATCAAAATCTGCGCTGGTATGTATCACACGCTTGGTAACAGGCTCCTGCTCCTTAGGCAATACAATCTGACGCTTTTCTAATTCCTCTGAAATAATCTCAAAGCTGCGTTTTTCAATCTCTCCCGGCAATACAAATTCGATGGGATTCATTTCTCTGTCACCTCTCTTAATGCGCTTATCAGCCGCTCATTCTCTGCCTGCCCTCTTACTGCAATCCGGTAATATCCTTTGGACAGACCTCTGTAATTTTCACAATTTCGAATCAAAATCTGTTTCTTTAAAAGTAACTCATATAATGGCAGCTCTGTGTAAAATAAAATATAATCTGCCCGGGAAGGATACACCCGGAAGCCTAAGGATATCAGCTCTTTTGTCAGAATACTCCGCTGCTCTTTTATGAGTTTCCTGCTTTCCCCGATAAATTCCATTTCTTTTGCTGCAGCGCATCCTGCCATCTGGGCAAATACCGATAAGTTCCATTCCGGAAGCTGCCTTGCAATCTTCTGACAGACTTCTCTGTTCCGGCAGATAAGATAACCCAGCCGGACTCCCGGTATGGCAAAGGTCTTGGTAAATGCTCTCACCTGAATCAGATTCCCACATTTCATGCAAGCTTCCATTTCTTCATAAAGCTCTGCTTCTTCACAAAACGGCAGGAAGCATTCATCTACTACCACTATTATATCAAGCTCCTGACACCGCTTTAAAATCCCTTTTAAAATCTCCGGTGGAATTAACTGTCCGGTGGGATTATTGGGACTGGCAAGATAAATAAGCTCCGTTTCTTTATCTAATGCCTCGATAAAGTCCTCTCCCAGCACAAAATTATCCTGCTCCCGCAATGGAAAATAACTTACTTCACACGCTTCCGTTCCGGCAGCCCACTCGTAACCATAAAAAGAAGGAACCGAAATCAGTATTTTCTTTGGTTTTAACGCATGAAGAATTGCAGGAAAAAGTTCAGAAGCTCCATTTCCGCACAATATCTCATCTGCCGATACCTTATCCATCTCAGCAATGGCTGCCTTCAGCTTCTCCTGCCTGATATCCGGATACCGGCTGCATAAAGACACCGCTTCCCTAAGGGCTGCCTCTACAGATGCCGGTATGCCCAGAGGATTGATATTTACAGAATAATCTAACGATATGCAATTACGGTAGATGTCTCCTCCATGTACCATATTCCTGTTCCTTTCCTGAATTTTCATCCTTTCAATCATATAAAGAATAACAATCCCATCACCAAAAGGCAAATGCCTTCACATAAAAATGCAGTCGCATACAAAAGCCGGTTTGCTCTTCTGATGTCCTCGTATTCCACCGGACGCAATGCATCTCCGATAAATGGCTTTTTCACCAGTTTGCCAAAATACCAGGCATCTCCTGCAAGCTGTATGGACAGTGCTCCTGCACAAACTGCCTCTGTCTGGGCAGAGTTCGGGCTGGCATGATGATACCGGTCCCTTTTATAAATGTAATATGCATGCTTCCCGTCATATTCCTTTCCAAGGAAATACGTCCCTGCAATCATCAGGTATGCACTGATACGGGATGGGATATAATTGCAGATATCATCGAATTTTGCGGCAGCTCTGCCAAAATGAAGATAATGTTCATTCTTATATCCTACCATGGAATCCATTGTATTGACTGCCTTATAAAAAAAGCCCAGAACCGGTCCGCCAAGTGCGGTATATAGCATCGGTGCAATGACTCCATCCGAAGTATTTTCTGCCACCGTTTCAATGGCAGCCTTTGCCACTCCGTTTTCATCCAGCCGCCCGGTATCTCTGCCTACAATCATGGAAACAGCATGCCTTGCCGCTATAAGGTCATTCTCCTTTAAACAATTATATACCTTCATGCTTTCTACTTTCAGGCATTTTGCAGCAAGAATCTGATAGGTCATAATCATTTCCAAAATAACACCTGCCACCGGATGAATCCGGTACGCAAGAATCAGAAGAAGTGCGGTCACCATAAGAACTGTCAGCAAAACAAGAGCAACCATTCCAATGCCTGCTCTTACAAGGTATTTCTCACTGCACTCCTTTTTATTCATTCTTTTTTCCAATATCCCTATAAAATTTCCAATCACCCGGATGGGATGTGGCAGCCAGTATGGATCTCCCAAAAGAAGGTCCAGGCAAAATCCCAGTCCGAACGCAATCATGTGATAAATCATATTGTAATCTCCTCAAGGGAATCTAATTTCCATTCTTCCCCGCAAAGTCTGAGCTTACAGCAGTAGCCGCCTCCATTTTTCACCTGATAATCAAAATAATTTCCGCCTGCAAGAATGTGAAGCAGTGCCATAATTGTGCCGCCGTGTACAACCGCTGTCACGTTCCGGGGCTGACTTTCTGTTATCGGATTTTCTGTCATCTGATTTTCTACTGTCTGTTTTTCAGGCTCCCGGAGTTCTGTTATTCGACTCTTTGATAACGGCATTGCAGCATCTGCGATTTCTCCGGTGATTTTTCCCTCTATGATTTTTGTTGCGGCATGAAGTCCCCTTTTGCAACGTTTTATATATTCCTGCTGGCTCTCGCCTTCCGGAAAAGGCAGTGTGCCATTGCTGTCAATCCATTTCTGATAATAGGCATCATTTTTCAAATCTTCGTAATTCTTTCCCTCATATGCACCAAAATTCATCTCCCGCCATTCTTCTATCGGATAAGCTTTCTTTCCCTGAAAAAGTATACCAGCACTCTCCTGACAGCGCAGCATCGGACTGATGAAAAGCAGCCATGGTTTTTTTAAAATGTCTTTTTCTGCAAGAATCTCCAACTGCTTTCTGCCTTCCCCGGATAAAGCTTCTTCTGTTACACCCAAATACCGGTGTTCCCGATTTGACGGGGTCTTTCCATGACGGATAAGCAATAAATTTATTTTAATCTCTGGCTGATTCCACATACAATGCGTTCTACCCTTTCTGCCTTCTCGGCAATCCGTATCTGTAGTCTTCCGGTCCGCTCCCTGTAATCCCGTTCCAGAGCATCCATCGGTACAATTCCGTTTCCAATCTCATCACAGATGAAAATAAGTCCCGGATATGTTTCCAGCAGTTTATCAGCTAACAGCTCCACATCTGTCTGCTGCTCAAGACATTTCCGAATCCACAGGTGTAAATGGTTGATGACCGGATTCTCAAATTCCTGCAGTTCTTTTATCATTCCATCCCAGTCTGCAGGAAGGTTTTCGCCCTCTATCACCTGACCTTTACATTCCGGGTGAAGCTTTAACACATATTCCTTTTTTCCCTGGTAACATCCGCCCAAAAATAATTCCATGATTTTTCCTTTCTAGCCTGCTATAAAACAAAGAATGTGCCTCGGCACATTCTCGCGCCTGCGGCGGTTGCTTGCGGCATCTACCTTATACGCCGCAGTGCGCATCCTCGCGGAGCGTTTTTTACTTTACAGGAAAGCAATTTCCTGTAAAGTGAAAAATAACTGCCACTGCAACTGCCATGGCATTTTCGCATAATGACACAAAATATCCTGCGGTATCACCATTGATTCCGCCAAATTCCTTCCGGCTTTTCCAGCTATAATAACCATAACAGAGCAATGCCACAACTACTGCTGCAAGCCCTGCCCACAGGTTTACATAAATCATACATCCACTGTAGACAACTGCCTCTATGATGAGGACTGCCAGCACTCTTTTTTTCTGGGCGCTGTCTGCAAAATAAGCAAGCATACCGTCTTTTTTTGCCGCCTTCAGGCTTACCACACCAATTCCGCTTAAGCTTCGTGATAACGCAAAGCCAATTCCCACTACAAGAATTGCAGACAATTCCGTAAGCTCCGCATATGCTGCTCCATAAATAAGATAATATAAAACCAGCATCAATACGGAAAATGCTCCAATATGCGGATCCTTTAAAATTGCCAGCTTCTTCTCCTTATCCTGATAGGAATGAAATGCATCCATGGTATCCATAAATCCATCCATATGAAAGCCACCGGTAACAAGCAGTGGAATTGCCACCGCTATCAGTGTTTTGCAAAGATGGCTTATCTCGACTGCATTTCCCAAAAAGAACCAGCCGGCTTCCAATGCACCAATGATAAGACCAATCAATGGGAAGAAGCAGAGGTGATACTGCATATCTTCTTCCTTCCAGTCAAACTGTGGCACCGGTATTTTTGAATATATAGAAAATGCAATGACGAATCCTTTTATAATTTTCATGTATTCCTCTTCTTTCTTAAATTCCATCCTTTTTTATGAAAATCGGAATCCCTGCTACTACTTCAATAACCTGCTCTGCCCGCTCTGCAATCTGCCGGTTTATATCTCCTAACAACCGGATATAAGCCATTGTGGATGCGTCATAACGGATTCCGTCTTCAAATATCTGATTCGTGACAATAATCAGTATATCACAGGAATCCTGCAATGCTGTTACTCCACTTATAATTTCATGGGAAAGCTGCTTTACTTTCGCTTCATCCATCACAGCAGACAGATTTTCTTCTGAAAACATTTCGTTGGCAACGAGGTTCGACATACATTCCAGCAAAACTATTTTCCCGGCTGGCACTCTTTCTGCTGCAACTTTTCCTGCTGACACTTTTTCGGTTGCCACTTTCTTTGCTGCCTCTTTAAGTCTTCTCGGCTGCTCTATCGTAAGAAAGCCTTTTCCTTCCCGCATTTTCTGGTGACGCTCTACTTTTTTCTTTCCTTCTTCATCATACACCTGCATGGTGGCTACATAATAAAGGCTGCCGTTGCCTGCGGCTTTTACTGCCATTTGTTCTGCATATGCGGATTTTCCGCTGCCGCTTCCGCCGATTACCAATGCAATCATTCTTCATACCTCTTGTACTGTTCTATCTCAAAATTTGCAAAGGATGCTCCCTGCAAATACACGCCCAGTGCCACATCCAGCAGGGACATCATCATCACTGCACCGGTTCCCTCACCCAGTGCCATATCCGCATCCAGTACCGGATCCAAATGCAGCTTTTTCATAATCGCTGTCTCTGCCAGTTCCCGGCTCTTATGGGATGGTATCATATAATTTACGGCACCCTTGCAAAGAGTCTCTGCCAAAAGTGCCGCAACGGCACTGATGACGCCATCGATGACAACCGGTATCTGCTCGATTGCTGCTCCGATAAATACGCCTGTCAATCCGGCTATGTCCAGTCCACCTACAGTCTTTAATATGGTAAATGCATCCGCATCACGAAGGGAATATTTTTCTATTGCTTCTTTAATTACCCTGCATTTTCTTTTTAATGCTTCATCCGTTAATCCGGCGCCCTTGCCGGTCACCTGCTCTACCTCTAAATCCAAAAGTGCTGCTGCAACGGCTGTACTTGTGGTTGTATTTCCGATTCCCATCTCTCCTGTGGCAAATATCTCATACCCTTCTCTGTGGCATTGCTGCACCAGTTGTATTCCGGTTTCTATTGCCTTTAAGACTTCTTCTTCGGTCATTGCAGGTTCCTTGGCAAAGTTTTTCGTTCCCTTTGCAACTTTTCGTGGCAATACTCCGGGAATCACTTCGTCTGTATCAATTCCAATGTCCACCGGAATTACATCCACGCCTGCCACTGCTGCCATCTTTCCTACAGAAGAATTATTTACTCCCATGGCTTTTGCCACTGCAAGCGTTACTTCTTTTCCACTCTGGCTGACCTGCTCTTCCACCACGCCATTGTCTGCACACATAACAAGAACTGCTTTTTTCTGAATGGATATTTTGGTCGTCTTCTCTATGGCTCCAATCTGTGCAATCAGATGTTCAAACTTTCCAAGCCCATCCAATGGTTTGGCGATTCCATCCAGCTTCTCTTTTACCTTTCGATACCAACTATCCTCCAAAGGCAAAATCTTTATGCTATCCAATTCTGCTTTTGTCATATTCTGCCTCCTGCAGCATTCCATAAACCGCTTCCATATCAAGATATTTCCGCAGTGTATCTGCCAGCAAATCGTACTGGCTCTCCTTATACTGCTGATAATTCATGCCCTGATTATCTTCATAATGCACTCCCTTTTTCTCCGCTAATGCCCGGATAAAAGTGGATGCGATATCTCCTTCATCAAAAATGCCATGGACATACGTTCCGTAGACATTTCCCTTCTGCACAACGACTGCATCCTGTGTACTGGATTTCTCCTGTGCAGTATGTCCCATATGAATCTCGTAGCCTTTGTATTCTTTGCCGGAAAGGGAAGCTAACATACCGGTGAGAGAGTCTATGGTTCCCGTTACCTGACGGCGTACCTTTTCCCGGCTCATCACCGTCTTAAGCGGCAATAGTTCCATACCCCGTAAGCTGCCGCCTTCCTCTACCGAATAGGGGTCTTCGAGGCTTTCTCCTAACATCTGGTAACCGCCGCAGATTCCAATGACCGGAGTGTCTGCGGAGAGTTTCTTTATCATAGCTTCCATGCCATTTTCGCGCATCCATTTCAGGTCACCCATTGTATTCTTACTGCCCGGCAGAATAATGGCATCCGGATGATGGATTTCCTGCACCGAAGTCACATAGCGCACCGATACTCCCTCCATATGCTCGAAAACATCAAAATCCGTAAAATTAGATATTCTCGGATAATGGATAACTGCCAGGTCTATCAATGCCTCTTTCCGATGCTTGAATTTTCCGGTCAGGCTGTCTTCATCCTCAAGCTGTACCTTCATATAAGGCACCACTCCGCAGACCGGAATGCCGCCTTTTTCCTCTAACATCTGAATGCCCGGTTCCAATATGGATACGTCTCCGCGGAATTTGTTGATGATTAAACCTTTTACACGGGATTTTTCCTGCTCTTCTAAAAGCATCAGTGTTCCTAAAAGCTGTGCAAACACACCGCCCCGGTCAATATCTCCTGCCAGAAGAACCGGTGCATTTACCATCTCCGCCATGCCCATATTTACAATGTCATTTTCCTTGAGATTAATTTCTGCCGGACTTCCGGCTCCTTCTATTACAATAATATCCGCCTGCTCTTCCAGTTTGTGAAATGCCTTTAATATATCCGGGACAAGCTTTTTCTTATAGTTAAAATATTCCCGCGCCGGCATATTGCCAATGACCGTACCGTTGACAATCACCTGGGAGCCAATGTCATTGGTTGGCTTTAAAAGAATCGGGTTCATGCAGACCTGCGGCTCGATTCCAGCTGCCTCTGCCTGCATAACCTGTGCCCGTCCCATTTCAAGCCCTTCTGTTGTAATATAGGAATTCAATGCCATATTCTGCGACTTAAAAGGCGCCACGCGGTATCCATCCTGATGAAAGATACGGCATAAGCCTGCTGTAATCAGGCTTTTTCCGGCATTCGACATTGTTCCCTGTATCATAATCACTTTTGCCATGTGATAAGTTCCTCGATTTCTTTTGTTTTCTATACTATCTTGCTTCCAGTCCCTGAAGCAGTACCACATAACACGCGAAGTCTCCGATTCGTTTTCGCTCTTCCCCTAACCAATCATCCCAGTCATTGCCCAGCTTATGCTCATACATATAAACGGACAGTTTGTTTTTCGCACTGATCACAAGATTATGACAGCGGGTGCGCTCCGCATCTGCCTGTCCTTTCTCTGCCAGCGATTTCTGGTTCCATCCGTTTCTGATTCGCACATAGTCTACTGCACATTTCAAAAAACGGTCTATGAGTTCCCTGCAGGCTGCATCCGCCTCCCCCTGCTCTGCAATCTGGTTCCAGATCTGCATGGCTTCTTCAAAGGGCAGTGACGTCTCCTGTTTTAAGTACTCTTTGTATGTTGTATACATTGGACATCCTCCGCATATTTTTATCTTAACAGATATATTGTATAACATTCCTTGTTTTTAGAAAAGATACTTTCCCTTTTGATTTATGATTCTGCTTTTCATATTCCGCTTCATCTATGCACGCTTAC
>OKTZ01000312.1_pt1 | contig 18005 bp, 27 predicted proteins | sample 1606711 | NCBI WGS metagenome assembly OKTZ01 (sample SAMEA3882535, study PRJEB24775) | human gut metagenome | biome: human-associated habitat; feature: intestine environment; material: feces | place: Netherlands | collected 2009/2010 | reverse complement strand
AGGGCTTACCAGGTTGACTTTACAACACCGTCAGTATCCTTATTTTATCACAATCTCACTTATAATCTTCATCTTCAATGTTTGTCCATAAAACATCGTTCTTGCTGTGCCACTCGTTATACCATAGCTCCATCGTCTTGCTGAACTTCATCTCCGCGTACACAGCACCAGCAAGTCCGCCCAGAACCATTGTTACAATACTACCAATGATAAAACCCCAAAGCGCCCACATGACAGTTCCTTTCTTTTATCCACCATATCGAAGAACACCATCCCACGGATAGCTATACCATGCATCAACACAAATCTCTTTTCCAGTTTGGTCGCCAGTACGCCCACCATAGACGTCGCCCAGTTCATTAATATGAGCACCAACGTTTTGTTGGTTTCCAATATACATTTCAGTATGCGCATTTATGTTTAGTAGAATATCGCCACGTTGCAATTCATCAACGCTATTACCCATTCCTGCATGCCATGTCCATCCAGCATCTGTGAATTGTTGAACCATTGTTTGTGTGTTTCCGTATGGCGAAGAACCATATACATTGAATCCTGCTTTTTTAGCAGAGTATAACAGCAGCGAGCTACAGTCATAGTCTGGTCCCCATCGACTGCCCCAATCATAGCCATGTGAATCGTCGTTTGCTATATCAATAGCATAATTAACCATTTCTTCAACCCCGGGGTCTGATGCTACGCTGCCGCCACCGCTATTCAAATTCGAGGTTGACAGTTTAGCGAACATTTGGGTTTTAACCCAACTTGAACGAGTTCGGTTTCGGATTTGCTGCGTATCCTCCCATGTTCCCTTTGGCTGAAATCTATAGAAATCATAGTCGTTGAAATAAATCCATCCATCTGTTCCAACTGTGCCGATATAGGAACATGCGCTTCCATCGGCTTTAGTTGCTTCAATCTTAACAGTTGTCATCGCGTCCACCTCATAATGTCTCGAACCCAACCTTTGATTTTTTGGTTCTCGAATCGCATATTGCCACATTCATAAGCAGCCTTGAATAAGCGGATTCCAGCTCCTTGGAACTGCCCCGAAAGAATGAGCCTGTTCGGTTGATGGTCTTGCGTCGTTGCCGAATACTGTATGTCGCAGTTCGGGTCATAGTTCGGGGAGCAATAGAACGTGTTGTATTTAGGGTCGAACCATACCCCAATAGGCTTTTCATGGAACCATAACACGAACTTCATTTTCGCGTTCTTAGGCTTCTTCGCAATAAACGTGTCATCATCCAAGAGAGTTTTATTTTGAATAGCGTAATCGCGATAGCGGCTATCTCCAACAACATTGGCATAGAATCGACTTTGCATTTTCGATGCCGCGACTTCTGGCGATACGACATTTTGAATGAGAACATCCTTATTGCGAAAGACCTTGATTTTGCCTGGTTCTGGCAATGTCAATCCGAATTCATCGAAATACGGGTTGTTCGTTGCCAGTGCGTTTGCTAGAAACCAAACTCGAACGTTTCGCTCACGTGCGATAGTCTCGTAATACTCGAAGAACTTTGTCACTTCGTCGAATAGGTAATGCGGTGCGCCTATACCTCGCTCGTCAATAATGAACTCGTCGAAAAGAATATCGGTAACACCTGGAAATGGCGTTGACTTCAATTTCATCGCCGTAGTTAGCGCATGGGCGTAACCACCTATCTCTTTATCGATGAATAGTTTGTCCGATTCGACTTTGAACTCCCTGTTGCTCATGAATGGCGAGATATCGTCCCAAAATTGGCCGTCTCGCTGCGTAGTGAGCTTTTTAAGCTCCTCCTTGGTTCGGCGCAAATATGTGAATTGGCTTCCATTTTTGATGAATTGCTTTGCGAAGTCATACTTAGCACCGAACGATTTGCCTGTTCCTCGACCGCCACAGATGAAATTGAACAGGCAGTTATATGATTTAGGGACGTTTATGTCCCAATATTTTTGAAAGTTAGGTTTCATGTGTTCCTCCTGAATATGAAATAGCCCGCCCGCGCCATGTGAGGATGTAAATCAAAACATAGCGTTGCAGGACGGGCTACCGTTACCAGGATTGTTGAAGGCGTGCGGCTCATGGTGCTACCCAGAAAACCACTCCGCACCTTATCAGGGTGAGCATCGGATAATGGTACTTGCACGGTAACTTCAAGTCCCGATGGGACTATTATCCCCTAATTCTTTGTGTTAGTAAATAGCTTCACAATCTCTTCATTTTCTATATCAGGATTGATTTTAACGATGTTTTCCAAAATACTAACGACTTCCATGGCGAATATCAATACGCAAGCTGGAATGACAAGGGGAACGTTGAAACCTAAATCAGGCACGTGCATGACGAACATCTCGATGCACCATGCCAACACAATGCACATGACGAGAGAGCATTTATGGAAAAGCCCCTCACGCATCTTCGTTGAAGATACTTCTCGGTTTTTCACCGCAGCCATGAAGCCGCTGATTACATCGAACAGCATCAAGCATACGCAAGCGATAATCGCCCATGCCATAGCGTTCGTTATGCCCAATAACGGGAAGCTCAAGTCCATCTCATTTCCTTTCAATCGTGATTTTGTATTCATTGTTTTCTAGCGTGGATACAGAAGAATCTGTGCCAGAGTCAGTGTCCCCACTATCAGTTTCACAATTATCTCCCAACGCATAAGCCCTCCATTGGTCAACATTCCCATAGAACAGCGAGCAGTCCAAATTCTTGTCGTATTCGCCCACTCGTCCATCAGAGCAGAATTGCCACGCTACAACATTTCCGTCAGCATCAGGGCATTTCCAGGATTGCGCTTGAGCGAACGTGGGATGCGATACCTCGGGATACGACGCAACCCATCTGGCGCAATTGGGATTCACCCCACCTTGGTTGAATCGCCAAGGATTCGCGTAAATCCAGGGCCACACGTTCGTCATAAGGTGAACGCGCTCCACGAACTCATTCACCCATTCGACGGGTTGCTCGAACACAATGTTTCCGCTTGAATCGCGCACGCCCTCCCAATCGAGCACGGGAATGCCATTGCGGAAATAGTTCCAGCAATTGTCTATGAAAAAGTCCGCTTCGTTAGTGGCGTCTCCGTCTCCAGCGAAATGGTAGAACCCCCATGGCTTTTCGGCAACTATGCATTGTTGAATCCAGCCATCGCAGAATTGGTCAACGAACCAGTTCCCTTGTGTGGCCTTGCATACTACTGCGTCCACATTGGGGAGAAGGGAGGGGAGAAGGGCATGTTCCCAACTCCCCTGATTGTTGGATATGTCTATGAACCTTATCATTCGTCGATAACCACGATTCCGAAGGTGATATTCGAGGGCTGAAGAGCCTTGAGATTTGTTTTCGATGACGGGTTTCGCACGCAGACAAGACCTCCATATGCGTTGACCAGGCTCTTTCCTCCCGAAGTGATGTCGCTGGGGATTTCGGTATAAAGCGTCATGCGTTCGCAATTTCCGCGAACCAAGGCATCCTGCTTGGCATTCGCGAGGTTATAGTAGGCATTCGCAGCTTCGTACAACATGATACCCCCGCGAACATCGAAGCCGCCTACGGTTTTGCCGTTGCAATTCACCTCAACGTAGTGAGTAAGCAGGATGACGTATGGCGTTGAAGCATCCAATCGCAGGAAGAAAAGCGGGCTGGAATGGCCCAATTCCGTCATAACCGCCGACACATCGTTCACATTGCCGACAGTTACCGTTTGAGTAGGATTGCCATCTTCAACCGTCGGAATATTCGTCTTGTTGTCGAAGATGATGCTAACGTACTTATACCATCCCACATTGGCGTATCCCTGCGACATTTGGCCTTGCAGCTCCACGCTCCAAACCGCCGTGGCGGGATATGTGGTGTAAGTTTGCGACATAAAGCTATTGTTGTGCATCCACAGCTTGCCATTGTGCAACGTGACTTGCTCTATCTCCTCGCGCCAGATGCAATTTAGCGTATCGGCGATAGGCACGGTCTTGATGTAGTGCAATTCACCATCATACAGATTGAAGCAATTCGAGCGGCTCGAAATGAACACATCGTAATCCTTGCTGTAGCTCATTGCCTGTTGCATCGAGTTAGAGTAGGAAGTGTTGTTCGGCAATTCAACGCTTCCGATAAGGGTTTTCTTCGTGCAAGCCTTATTCACGAAATAGAATTTCGTCAGATATTCGGTAGCCCAATAGTAATGTTCATCGTCATCCTTGTAATGTCCGAATCCCCAGCAAGCATCGACCATTCCGAATTGGGTGCTATCAAGGGTTTTCGTGAGAGTGAGATTACCTCCGTCCACATTCAAGAAGTAAATCAAATTGCCTTTAGTGGTTTTGGACGAACCAGCGCAAATCAACTCGCCATTGTAATAGCTCATGTTGTTGCCATGGAATGACGGGTCACCCAAATCCACATAGGAAGCCGTGTCACCAGTCTCGACGTTAAACAGAATAACGCGAGATTTCGTGGAGCTATATCGATACACAGCGTAATAGTTATCTCCAACAGGGCATCCGCCTTGAATGATTTCATCGGTGTTGCTGTAGATTCGGAATTTTCCATCTGCGTTCGAAACCCTGTCGCAGATAAGATTTCGCTTATCCGAAGCCTTCATGTCGTTGACACTTGAACTAAGTGTGGAAACGGTATTGTTAAGCGTGCCGACTGTTTCATTGGTTTTGTCGATTCGACCGCCCAGCTCGCCAATCGCAGTATCGGTTTGCTGCTGCTTAGCCGTCAGCGTCTTAATGGATTCGGCTTGTTCCTGCTGCGTGTTTTCGATGTTCGCGATTTTCTTGGTGTATTCCTTGACCTCCTGACGGTACTGCTCGATTTGCGCGTTGTAGTTGCCAGTCTGCGCCCAGAATTCTTCATTGGTGATGTCGATACCAACAGGAACATATTGCATCGAGGTGAATGAATTGCCCTGGTGAAGAACAATGGTCAACGGCTCATATTGGCGGTCGTTCGTCCATTGCACTGGGTTTGCGAACAGCGGCACGTATCGAGCTCCGACGTACTGCGTAACACCCTTCGCGATTCCCTGCGCTGCACCTTTCAAGGAAGTCGCTTTCTGCAATTCCTGCGCAACAATCGCCTTGATTACGTCCATTGTGTTGTTGTCGATTGCCATGGTTTACCCTTTCTTTAGTACCAATCTCCTGACATGGCCGAAGCGTCATAGCCCGTATTGTTGATTACTCCCTGGCCGTTGACCTCGCATCGAAGAATCAATCGCCCATATTCCTCGGTTCCGTAAATCGCGCCAGTGTCGAATTGCACATCCTCCCATGTGGAAGGTTTGTAGGCGCAGAAATATCCGTCTGAAGTCAACCCGAAGAATAGCCCTGTCAACAGCATGTCTTTTACGATTGACGGAGCGTTCTCGTCAATCCAAGCCCTAAGCAACGCTTCGTAGTATTCCTCGAAACCGCCATCGACGAATTTATCGAACTGCTCTTTCAGCGAATAATAGAGCCGTTTCAGCTCTTCGGCGTTTGCGTCGGTCTCGCCCAGATGCTTGATTACCTCTTCTAGGACGCTCAACACCTTGGCAATCTGCTCGTAATACGACAAAGATTCGTCATATACGGACGGAATCAGCCCAGCGCACCAGTTGTATAGCCAATCGATTGACTTGGCGCAATGTTCGTCTGCCATGCCCTCTCCTTTCTCTAATACCAATTTCCCGATAAGTTTACCACGATGCCGTTGGTTTTAATCGATGAATTGGGGTCGCTTGCCAAAGTGCCGTTATCCATGACATGCAGCATCGTCACCTTCGATGCCGAACCTTCAACAGCGACTACGGGAACTATCAGCTCCGCGTCAGGGCGGTACCCTTCTGGCAGCACTCCCAAAACGCCATCGACCCCAACTTCGTAGTTGCCGAGGAATTGCAGCTCGTTCGTCATGGTCAGCATGATTCCAGTATTGGTGGAGGTCGCGCCAGAATTCAACGCGACCTCTCCCTTGCCCTGGAAAATCTTGAAGAAATTAGGATTTCCCAAATCTGGCATGTCTAGCTCCAAACCTGCATGAACAGACCTTGCACTTGCACGTTGTCGATTACCTGCATGTCGAGGTTGAGAATCTTCTCGCTCAAATCGAGGAACGCTTGATAATAGCGCGGGTCTGTCACGAACTCGTCCGTAGTGTCCTTGTTCGTCTCGTCTCTCTTGATGGTTCCATCGCTTTTCGATTTGGTGCCTACCGTGGTATCGTCCGCAGTGTCCTCGATGGTGAGGTTGGTGAGGTAATCCCCAGCGTCGACCTTAGACACGAACAATTCATCCTGCGGAGTGTCCGAGAATTTGTTGGTAGACTTTCCCGTCGATGAAGTCGAGGTGTCCGCGCTGCCGTTGCCGCTGGAACTCTCGTCGAAATCGCGAAGCATGTCAACAACCTTGTGACGCTTGATGCCCAGAAGGTGCTCCACGTTCAAAAGCTCCGTCTCATACATCTTGTTGTAGTACGGCATAATCTCGTTGAACGTGTTCGAGCACCAAAGGCAGAAGTGACCAACAGTCTCGCATCCGATTTCGCGCATCCAATAATGGCGGATGAACTTGTCGTTGAGCTGTCTCCTCTTGGATTCGTCGTAAATCGGGTACTCGTCCAATCCCAACCGAGCGTATGCTGGGGAGAAATCCTGCTTCCATTCAGGCATGGCGGGGTTATAATACCCAGCATCCTTGACCCACTGGGTAACGAAAGTCCTCAATTGAATAGTGTCTTGAGCCATCTATACCAGCTCCCATCCGACGGGCGAGGTCATGTTGTCGTAAGAGAATTCCTCGATGAAATCCCCTCCGTAGTCGATTACCAGCTTGAAATCGATTTCGCTGATATAAACCCTCGGCTTCAAATCGGTTACCGAATCCTCGTCCCAAAGAATATGTGTTACCCTTTTTCCAGCTTCGATGGCCGCAATGGCTTCGTCCTTGGTCATTCCGACACCCACCTTGAATCGGACATATACGTTTTGTCACCCAAATAACAAAGGACGGTTTCATGCTCCTCAATATCATGCGTTGGATAATAAACTAAGGACTTACAAAAAAGCCCTTCTTTTGGAAACCTGAAAACAGCGAATTCCGTTCCATCCAATTCATTGCGCTCGATGCATTCCCCGAACATACTAGACATATCAGCGGCTTTGAAGCAATAAAGCTTGCCCTCTTCGAACTTAATCATTCCGCTACCTTCCAATCGTCGGCTTCCATAAGCTCCTCGTTCGTCGGCATGTAGGGCATAAGCGGCTCGCCCTTCTTATAGAAAGTGAGCACGCCGTCCTCGATGCCGATAGCGTCATTCCTCCACGTCTTTCGGCGCATTCTCAATCGGTGGTTCGCTTTCATCTGCGCCAGCATTTGCTGAAACTCCATAGTCCACCTCCCTGAACTCAACCTCGATGTCCAATCCCCATTTAGCGTTCGCGCTTTCTACTGCCATCTTACGCGATGCCAGGCAGATTTCGCGCTGAATCATCGTTTCTCCAAGATTCGACATGATTTCGCTCGTGATTTGGCGTTCCTTCTTATCGTCGTTCGTGTTCTCGATGCCGATGAAGGTCAGCCATTCGTTCCAATACTTGTTCTGGGTCAGCATGACCTCGTTGGCTATATACGGCGTCGTGAAGTCCACCGTGTCCATGAACCCGATATCCGTGGAATCTGCTGCGGCAGTCCAGATTCGCCCGCTGAACATCTGCCTAATGAGCTTGAAACCGCTCAACTTCTGCTTCTCGGGGAACTTGAACACCTTCGCGACCTGCTGCTGCTTGACATTGGTATCGATTGTCATCTGATACATGGTCATTCGCTCTGCGAACATCTCTACATAAGACAAAAGCGGAATCCTAAGCCTGTTGTCGAGAATCACGACCGAATTTGTCTCGTTGAGAGCGTAGTTCTTGCCCTCGACGGGATTGTAGGCCATCGGCTCGGTCGGCATGAAGTAGATGTCCATCTTGTCGTTCTTGGAATTGACGGGCATGACGGCGAACCCTTCTGGCGCTCGCGCCTGCACGTCATCCTTCAGCGCATCGTCCTTGAAGAGAACCGCGCTGCCGCTCGTCGCTAGAAGGTATTCGAGGTATAGCGGGTCGATTCCTTCTGGAAGGTTCTTCCACTCGTAGCGCGTAACAAGCTGCATCAGCATTTTCTGCATGAAGTAGTTTTTCGTGATGGAGAACATGGCCGCTGGGTCGATTTCCTCGTATGCGAACGGGTCGCCGTCCTGCGATTTCTTGCGCTCCATCGTTCGCCAATGCGAAGCCATGTTCGCGCAAAGCGGCGCGTATCCAGTGCTGAAGAACCAGCTTCCAACGCCTATGTTCCCATTGGGGATTGCTCCCATGATTCCTCCTTAGAGAGAGTTGTCCAATCCGAAATTGCCGACATCGTCGACATGCCAATACCATATGCCCTCGTCGTGCATTCGATTGATGGCATCCATGGCGTACTCTGGCACCTTGCCGTTGAAGTCGGCGTGGCGGGTCTGCACGTAGTTCCAACACGGTCGGCCAGTTCGCGCGGGAACCTTGACCTGCTCGATGCAGTAGCCGTAGACGCTGAATCGGTCATCGATGGCCTTGGCTATATCGGCCTTGCATTGCTTCTGGTATAAAATCGGTGTCCACAACTGCATCGCAATTCTCATTGCGCCCGTTGTCTTGCCTTTGAGTTGCCTTGGCTTAATAGATGCTTCGACAAGTCCACCAGTCATTTGAGTTGCCGCCGATGCGATTGTGCCAGCAGAGATGGCCTTGCTGATTTGCCCAGCCATGCCAGCAACCCTGGCCTGGGGAATCATCATGGCGACTGTTCCCAAAGTATTAAACAATGCTCCAATTCCAGATGATGTCATGTATTGGCCGAATGCATCCACGCTCCAAGTAACTTGAGGGTACTGGTCTGACGAAATCATCGTCAAATAATCCAAGCCTGCTTGATTATAATGCTGTGGAACAGTAGTATACCCCGATACAGAATCAGTCGAAAAATAGTTCATGAATGAAAGCTCATTTTTCTTGCCTGCGCTTACGCCAGTAAACAGTTCTGGTTGAAGCTCCATCTCTTGATTCAAGTTCGTCATGCATATTACGTTATACGGAAAACAGAACAGTTTATTGTTCTTCGGCCTATATCCATCAATCGTTTCGTAGTCTGCTGAATATTTCTTAATCAAACCTTTTGCACCATCATAAGAATCAATCCAAAAACCATGGCCATTGCCAACAGGATGGGTTGATTTAATGCCTGCTTTGGGCATCATAAACGCGCATATGATAGCATCGGCAGAGCCTACGGATGTCATTACATTGGTGAACCATTGAAAATCAGCTGTAGTATCAAACCCCATCAAAGACGCCCCAGAATAAATGCCACCGTACCTGTCTCCGCCAACTGGCTTGGATTGATAGAGCGTTAGCGCAGATTCTACGGGATAAGCAGTCGTGGCAACTACGGCCACGTAATTTTCCCACCAATTATCGCCTAGGTCATCAGGCGCAAAACCATTCCTGTTTACGCAAACCTGATTGCCGACATCCAATCCCTCGTTCATTGTGTGCTCGCCTATTTCGTCAGACGTTACGATTTCGCGCTCGACGAATGCGGCTTCCCATCCGAAATCGAAAAGCCACGTCTCAAGGTAATCGGTCTCCAACGACAGCGTAGTCGTTTCTTTTGCCTTGTACTGCATCGACGTGATGAAAGCGTAGTACCATTTGCTTCCATAGTCGGCGTTCTGGTATGCGACGTAGTTGCAGCCCGTAAGCTGCTCGAAGTTCAGCGGAACGTCCATCGTCATGTTCTCGCGCTGATAGGTGAAGTCATCAGCAGCGAACGTAGTTAGATGCGAAGCCATCCACGATTGCTGCTCCGACGCGCTGCCGAAATAGCGGCGATGATTAACGTCGGCGCACCAGGGAACCCACCCTATGCGGACTTTGGTATTCGCCATCAAACCCTCCTTCTATAAGGAAAGCCCGCCCAATTCAGGACGGGCTTTCGGATTCACGCTATTAGGCAACGGTAATGATCGCGGTCGCTTTCTTGGACGAATCCTGAAGCGAGGTCGCGGTAACATTGATTGCCGTTGCGGACGGCTCGTCGGACGCCACATGGAGACGGTTGCCCGTGAGAACGGTGCCGCTCTTGGTCGCGCCCTCCATAGTCCATTGAACGTTGCGGGAGTAGATGCCCGAACCAGCGACGGTGGCCGTGAGAGTGATGTCCTGCCCAGCCGAAACGGTGGCTGCGGCCGGGGAAACCGTAACGCCAGTGACCGTGGATGCAGCAGACGTGAACGCGATGGCCTGCTCGAACGGGCTGATGGAGAAAATCATCCAGTTGTGTAGCAGCTCGTTGGTATATGCGCCCTGCGCGTTGTAAACATTGTCAGTCCAACGGTCGTAGGTGTAAATCTGGAAGAACTTGGGGCCGAAAACGATGATAGGCGTTGCGTCGATAATCTGCTTCTCGGCGGAAGTGAGCGGCGCGAAGCTGTCGTCGTTCTCGAAAATCAGCGCGAGACGCTGCTCGTCGAGGTTCGAGAAAGAATCGATTTCGGTCACGTTGCCCACGAACTGCGCATAGGGGAGGTTGAACGCCTGCGCCCAAGTCTCTACGGAGATATCGGCGTTTGCTTTCGCGTTGATAAGAACCTGCTGCTCTGATTTGTCCACGACGTTCATCACGCCAGCGGCGTTGAATTTGCGCGACGGGTTGTCGAGATAGGTGGAGTATTCCTTCACCATCTTGAGCGCGCCGTCTGCGGCTTCCTTGGAGCCGTCCTGCGCGGGGATTGCCACCTGCGCCATATGGCCGCCGACGATGTACTTGGCGGTCATGTACTTCCAGGTCTGGTAAACGTCGTACTCCAAGGCTACCCACATCTGCGCGAGGATGTTGGCAATGAGGTCGTTGACCTTGGACCAGGCATAGAAAGCCTGGCGAACGGAACGACGTTCAACGGTCACCTTGTAGAACTTTTGGAAGTCGAGCATGTGGTATGCGGCCATAAGGTTGGGAAGCTCGCGCTTGAACAGCTCCTCTTCCGCCACTGACGGATTATAAGAGTGCGGGTCGCAGATGTCCACGAAGATTTCTTGGACGGTCGAGCCTGCGCCCTCGTACTGACCTTGGTAGAACTTCGACCACTTGTTCATCCACATCATGCGGTCAATCGCGACCATGCCGATTTGGTTGACGAGAGCGGGAACGAATGTGTTCATAAACGGCTGATAGTTCGTGATGATTTGGCCGATTTTGATGATTGCTTCGTTGTCATCGTAAATGTGGACTTCATGGGAACCCTCTCCGTCGGCATATGCTGCAACGCCATTGTCAACGAGAGCCTGCGCGAGTTCTGGCGTAGCATTCACCGCCTGGTTGACGATACCCTTCGTGCCCTCGGTGCCGAGGGTTTTCATGACCTTCTTAACTGTTGCCTGTCCTGCCATGTTAGTTTCCTTTCTCGAACAGCGCGTCGATATCCTTCATCGTGGTAGGATACGACACTTTGGGCTTATTGTCCAATGGTTCTTTTGGGTCGGGTTGCTTATTGCTCGCGAAGAAAGCATCGACGTACTTCTGCTTCTGCTCCTTCAGCGAAGCTTCGGCATCGATTGCACGTTGGATTGCATCGTCGCGCTGCTTCTCCATGTCTGCCAGCGATTCGGCGGACGTTGTTTCAATCGTCTCCTTCTCGTCGGCGATTCCTGCGACGCTCTCCCAGATTTCCTGGGTAACGTCCTCGAATTTGGTATCTTTGTATGCCATCAGAACATCCTTTCCTTGATTGTGTGCTCTCCCTCGACAAGCAGAACGCCGCCGTTTACTGTCTTGCGCTTCAGCTTGCCCGGGTAGCTGCTTCCTACATTGAAGTTGTCGAACGTGACGTATTTATGGCATGAATCGGGCATTCCCGCCACATGGATTGACGGCTTCCTTTCGTCCACCGACCAATCAAGCTCCTGGCACATGTAGCACTTCGCCCCGAGGTATTTCTGTTCCTCGTAGACGCTCTCGAACTTCCACGCCCCGAGCTTCAGCGGGTCTATCTCCATGCCGACTGGCTTGGAGAACCCGACCAGCTTGCACGAATCCGTGTCGCAGTAAGCGAAACGGTCGTAGTTCGCCTGGCAAGCGTTGATGGTCTTGTATCGCGCCCATGCCGTGATAAAGCACCCGACTGGCAGGTACACGCTCTCCTTCGTCTCCTCTGGGAGAAGCACGTATTTGACCTTTCCCGTCTCGTCTAGGACGGGCTGCTTGGAAGCCGCCACAGTTTTAGTGGCGAACTTGCCGTAAAGGGAATTCAACATCAGCTTGGCTATGGTTGCCATGCCCTCGTTGCCTTCAGCCCTCGACTTCATCTTGACTTCGTTCCAATACTCAACGTACTTCTTGAACAGCGTCCTGGAAGCCCTGAACTTCCATCCATCCAACGGCTCGTAGAAATCGATTTCGTATTGATGGAACATCAGCTCCAAATCTACGCTCGTCAACGTCAATTCCACGATTCCTTTGGAATCCTTGGCATACTCTCGTGGATTGTGTAACGGCGATTTGTGGATTTGGATTGTCGGAATGTGGTCTGTCTTGACCCTGAACGAAACCCTAACCCTCTGTATGAACAGCGGATAAAGCTCGTCAGTCTCGTATTCGCCGTCGTAATGGATTGGCTCGCCGAACGGCAGCAATTGCCCATCGGTAGCCGCCATCACGGACGGGTACAGCGAATTGACGTCGAACCCTATTCCATGGCCTATGCAGCGACCCTTGTATTTGTCGGACGCATAGGTGAATCCTCCGCGATATGCCTGACGAAGCTCCGCATCGCAATCGATGATTGGGAACACCTTGCGAAAACGCTTCTTGCCGCCCATCATATCGATATAGGTATGGAGCGCGTTGGAACCAGCCGTCATCTTCGTCAAGCCCTGCTCCAACATAACGTCCATCGCCATCGCGTCGATTCTCACGTCATGGTCGATGTAGTCCCACTCCTCTGGGGTCGGCTCGTATCCAACCTCGCGATACCTCTTGTAATCGATTTCCCCCTTGGCAATCGGCAATCCGAACGCTTCAGGGATTTTAGCTATCTTCAGCGGAATGACCTTCAGGCTGTCCAGGATTTCGACGGGCTTCCCTCCCCAATAGAGCTTCAGGCAATACCATACGTTCATGTCAGAAATCAGCGAAGTGAAAACGCCTGGAACGAAATCCTGGTTGTCTTGCCGCCATTCCCATCCATTCTTCAGCAGCCAATCCACGATGTAGCCGCCGTCGTATTGGAGGTTGTGGAAATACACCGTCTCCCCTTGACGATGCTTCAGCCATTGCATGAAGGATTCGATATCCAACCCTCTATAGATATTATCGGCGTTGCCGATTTCCGACGCGCACCAAGACCAAACGCGCACCTTCTCCTCGTCCCGCTCCTCTATAGTCTCAAAGTCAGCGCACCACCTAGACACATGGCTAACCTCCTAATTGGGTCTTGTACTTGTCTCGGACATTCTTCCAATATTCCCTGATTCGCCTTGTCCTGATATCGTCATCCGTGGGGTCGTACGCGAAATAAAGCGTCGCGTCGATGTCCGCCGCCGCAGTGTCCTTGTAGACATCCTCCAGCGGTATCCCCGCCTTTCGCATGTCGGCTATCAACGTCTCGATTTCTTTAACCAAATCGCTTCCCATGCCCATAGGGTCGAACACAGTCTTAAGCGCCTTGACGTAGGAATCGAAGTATCGATTCGCGGTAATTGATGCGTCCCATCTATTTTTGTTAATGCGATTCAGCACGGTCATCGGACGGCCTTTCTTGCCAGGAACGTCCCCAGACGGCACCCAGTCTATCTTCGCGCCGATAGGCATGGCGTTTGTCATGCCCTCCAAAGCCATCCTGTCCTGCGGCGTTTTGCCCCTCCAATACTCGAAGCCCTTTCGATGCGCCGTCGCGGGCACCTTGACCTTCTCGACCTCGATGCCCAGCTTCTTCAGCATGGCGACGCGAGATTGGTTGTACGCCCTTTTCATGATTGAAGTTTCATTGAACTCGTATTTGGTTATCAAAGTTCCGCTCGGAAGCTCATGCACCTCGCCAGCCTTTGGGGCCTTGATGCGCTTGAGCCTGTTGACCTCTCGAATGTAATCACGTTTGTTGTGAATACGGGATTTGATGTCATCGTAGTCCACCGATGGCGGAAGATGAACCTGCATCGGAAGCTTGGCTTCCATCTTGACAACCTCGCGATTGTATGAGCGGACCAGGTTCTTCAGGGTCTGCGATTCGGAACGTCCAACCCTGAACTTAGCACCCATCGAGAACCGCCTTCAGCTCGACTGTCGGCATATTGTGGCGCTCCCAAGTCCCGTCATCTCGAAGAACCTCGACGCAATATCCTCGCGTCTCGCACATCTCATACCATTGGATAGCCGCCACAAGTCGGAAATCGACCAGGCACTTGAAACGTCGTGACATCGAATCGTTTAGCCATGCTATTCGCTGCGCCAACCCCTTCGAGAATTTGTCTCGATGCAAGGCGGAAGAGAACTTGAACCGAACATTGCCGAACATGTATTCATACGGCGAATCCCTCAACGAGGTATATACTGGTGAACGCGCCATAATCCCTCCTTAGAGACTGATTACCAACTTATTGTCTCTTATTTCCAATGCTTGAATTGGCATCAGAGCCATATGAAGGGGCGTCATCATGAGACGCCCCGAGAACAGTTCCTCGTCGTTGATAACCTCGACCGCCTGATACCTTGAGACGTAATCGAGCAGACCGACGATATCCAACCTATCGGCGATAGTTCCGCTTGCCACGGGAATCACCACTATCGCCGCGCGGAGGAAGCTCGACCTCCTTGCCGATGATTTCGACCTTGGAGCGACGCTCGCCGTCCTTGTTCTCCCAAGAAGAATAGCGAAGCTTGCCATGGATGGTGAGCTTCATACCCTTCTTGATGATATCGGCCAGGGCATCCGCCTGAAGCCCGAACATCGTCACGTCGAAGAAGTTGGTGTAATCCTCATTCTTCGCGTAATCGTTGACGGCGATACCGAAATTCATGATGGACACGCCGCCATCAGTCTCACGGAATTCAGGGTCGCGAGTGACATTTCCAGCTACAATAACCTCATTGATGTTGCTCATTGCTTACTCCTCGATTTTGGTGGATTCTGCGACAACCTCTTCCGCTGTTGCCAGCGATTCGAACTGCTCCCAGGGCATCGAGTACATAGTCTTGCCGATAACTTCGGCTTCCATGGTCGCGCCAGGCTTGACATGAACGCCAGCCGCCTTGAGAGCGGTTCGCATGTCCTTCTTCGTGCAAGACGTGCCTTTATGAACGCCAAGGCCAGTGACCTGGCAGCTATAGCCCTCCTCGGTCTTGACCATCTCGATAAGAGATACTTGGTAGGTGTTTACGGTGCGGGTAATCTTGTCAGCCATTTCAAATTCCTTTCTCGTAGGTTACCCAGTGCTTATACAATACAACTATTCGTCGTCATTGTCCAGAATGATTGAGTTTTCTCGAATGGTTTTCATCATTTCTTCACACTCCATCATTTCACAAATAAACTCATAGTCCAATCTTCCGATTTTCCCCTTTCCCGTTAAAGCTATTTTAGACCTCAAGTCCCAAAGCATGTCATACAATACCGTTGTTTCGACATCGTCAATGAACAAAAGCGCCTCCATATAGTCCGAAAATTCTTCAGCATAATCATCGCCTAAATATTTCTGGAATAGATAATGACCATACATGCGGAAATCAAACGGAGATAGCTTTCTTCCATTTTTGAAGTAAATTCCATTACTACACATCATGGGACAAGATGATTTTGCATTGACGATGTTCCGAAAATCCTCGTCTTCAAAAACAAGTCCAACTATGAATGCATCAGCGGATTTATAATCGTAAATTGCATTTCTCAACTTTTCCATGAGCATTATCATCATAGAAGTATCAACATTCTTATTCTCATACAACGCTACCATATATTCCTGAAACTCTCTGGCATCCCTCTCGTTGGTGTACCTCTTAAACAAATCATAGAAGTCACGATTAATTCGCACCAGTTGTTTGCGGAATTCCTCTTCAGTCATTTTCCAATCCTTCCCGCCCATTTGAGCTTCCCGTGATTGAGTTGATAACCGTAACGCCTACCGTTTTCATCCCAAATGAAAATCCTGGCGTGCTGGTCATTCTGGATAAGAACGTAGTGCGCGAAGTTCTTCATGTCCTCCTCGTCGTACAGTTCTTCATCGAATTCATCGATGCAATCGCCATCGTCGTATAGCTTGAAATGATAGTGCATGGCTATTTCTTCCCTTCGCACCGAATCGTCTGCATTTTCAGCAAATCGCTTTTACCGAAAATCGAGATAATAATAATATCCCATTCTGTAGTAGATTTTGCGTAATCTGTAAGCACCGCATTTTGAACCTGATAATCCGCCATCGCATCATCGATGTTATCGAAATAACGAGTATTGCGACTTTGCTCCGTAAGCAAGCTATCAAGATTGAACGCCGAAGCCAAAACTTCCACAACAAACATAGGTCATCGTTCCTTTCTAATTTGGTGGTCATCGTCCTATAGCGGACAGGCCAATGTTAACTTCAGGTAATTTTGATAAAAGTTAAGCAGGGCTGTTAACCCTGCATAACTTTACCTGTTCGATTCTGCGCCTAACACGTAGGCGATTATCAAGGTGAACGCCCAAACAGCGGCGATACCCCAAAACGCGTTAACTGCGATGTACACGTTTATACTCCTGTTCTGCTCTTTCCTGCGCCTTTTTGGACTCGCGCAAAATGGTGTATATTTGTAGTTTACGCTGTACGATTAAGCAGCGTATCCATGCCGCCGCCGTGGCGATAAACGCCACGGCTAGAATTATTTCTTTAGGCATTATTTACACCATTATGCGAAATAAAGTTGGTTTTTGCATTTCGTAATAACGGCTATCATTATGCACCCGTTTAAAGGATTGACAAACTTAAAATTAACGGCAAACGTAAAACTGTTGTGCGAACGAATAGCGAAGTCAAACGCCTGGTATTTACGGTATTTATTAAAAATCCATTTACAATACCGAAACGCCGCTTCTTTTTCGTCGCTATGCTTTCCGTAAACGTCAGAAAGCGTTTCGCCCTCGTTATTGAAACGCGGTGCATCTGCCTTAGGGTGGCAGATAAAATCGCGTTTCATCTCGTCAGTAAACAAATAATCATGCATTGTGGTTACCTCTTTCATGCTAGTTTGTTTTACCCGCTCATTAATGGCATTGCTTAAATGCTCATTAATGATTAAATATTACGATTGACGATATACAATACTACTTTATTGTATGCGTCACGTGGGCATGATGACTCTAAAAGCCACATCTTGAAGTAGTGCACACATTCGCGCGGTGTGCCGCCTTTTATGTGAGTGTCTTCAGCGGCCGTACCATATACGCCGCCGTCGCCTTTCAAGATGATACGGTGGTAGCCGTATGCCGATTGTATGGCAAAATGCTTTCCTTCAATCTTCGGCACTGTCTCGTTAATGTAGTCGACGAAAGCACGTAAGCCGCAAATAGTGAAGCGCTCCATTATCGCACCTCGCCGTTATGAATGAAAGTTGATTCTAGTTGAATGCTTTCGCCGTCAATGTGAGCGATAAGCATAACATGAATGTTTGAGCTACCCGTATATGAATGGGTTTCACTCGTCACACGTTCGCCGATAATGCTACAATTGTACCCAATAAGGGCGGAATCAATCGATTCGAAAAACGATTCTGCAACTTGCTTTTGCTCGCATACTGCCTTATCATTGTAAAAGTTGCGAATGATTTTAACAGAGTATTTCATAGTAAACCCCTATCCGCAATGCCATTAATGAGCGGGTATTTATTATATAATCTCTATTCTGTTTTCAAGGTCCTTTCTGCTTTCCTCTTTCTCCTTTCTCTTTCCCTTTCGATATCTGTATAATACACCCGTA
>OKTZ01000303.1_pt1 | contig 18209 bp, 10 predicted proteins | sample 1606711 | NCBI WGS metagenome assembly OKTZ01 (sample SAMEA3882535, study PRJEB24775) | human gut metagenome | biome: human-associated habitat; feature: intestine environment; material: feces | place: Netherlands | collected 2009/2010 | reverse complement strand
CGCGCGCATGGCCGCCATGCTGCGCCTACGCGACCGGACGGAACGCCTGCTCGCCATCGAACGCGACCCGGACGCCACCGACACCGCCGTGGACCAAGGCATCAGGGACCTCGATGGGGAGTACGACCGGTTCGTCGCATCCTACGGCAGGCTCAATTCCAAAGAGAACCTGCGCGTGTTCGACCCGAACAACTCCGATCCGAGCCTCAACCAGCTCTACACGTTGGAAAAGACCGGCCCCAACGGGTTCGAAGCCAAAGGAGACATGCTTTCCAAGAGGGTCGTCACGCCGGTGCCTCCGATGCCCGAACACGTGGATGAACCCGTCGACGCGATGGCCGTCAGCCTCGACCGTGTGGGACATGTGGATCTCGACCTCATCGGACGACTGCTCGACACCCGGGACGACATCGAAACCATTGAAAAACTCGGCGACCTCATCGTTATGGATCCGGACACCGGGATGCCGTTGCCCGCGGACGAATACCTGTCCGGCGACGTGGGAGGAAAACTCGACCACGTCGACGAGCTGTTACACGCTATGGTCGGCCAGCCCGAACGGACACGCATCCGGCAATGGCTCGCCGACAACGATCTTCAGGACATGACGCCGCCGGCATCCGTGGAAGGTTGCCGTAGGGAACTCGTCCAGACGGGAGCATGGCAGAGCGCCACCGACCCGATCCACGCGCGCAAATCCGTGGTCGAAGCCCCCTGGTTCTCCAACGTGCTCAAAGAACACGGACACGGCCAGCAGAGGGCCTTCGCCAGCATGTTCCTGGATGACTGCAAGCCCGGCGTGGAACTGCTCGGGAAAAACTGGAACGCGCAACAACCCACGGGCAACGACCTGTTCGACACGGTCTTCGACAACGGCTGGTCAAGCGATGACGAAGGAGCGTCCAACAGTGCCATGCGCATGCTGTACAAGGCCGTTTCGGCCGATCCCGAGGCCATCGACGACAAGGTCATCGCCACGATCCTCAACGCCGGCAGCTTCAAACGAGGTCCGGTATGCGACGCGTTGAGAAAAATCACCGATCCAAGCCTGTGGGAGGTGGAGGACCACGGCTACTACAAGGAAACCAAGTGCGATTTCCTCGCCTTGGCCAAGGACCTGCGCGCCCATCCGGAAACCTGCGAATACCTGTACGCGATGGACGTGGACCGGTTGAACCATCCGACCATCGAGAAACGGTACGGACGCTACAATTCATGGGACCAGAAGACGTTCAAACCATTGGACGAGATGGTCGACATGGAAGGCCTGGAACAGTGGAGAAGCCGCCGGAACGCATGGATGGACTCCCATCCGGCCGAACCTGCGGACACGGACCGTCTCAAGAGCCTGCAATCCCTGCACGAACGACTCGCGCGATCGCTGCCCGCGCGACTCACCCACGACGACATCACCGCGAAACTCGGCTCGGCGTGGATCCCGACCGGAGTGATCCGCGACTTCATGATCGACACATTCGACCTCGGCCAACAGCCCAACATCACCGACGGCGGCATGCGGAGCCTTACGGTCAGCCACGACGAAACGACCGGCAACTGGCAGGTCAACGCGTCGCTCGCCTCGAAACTCGACGAGGAAACCATCCGCAAATACGGTCTGGGCACCGGAGCGGGACGCAACCCGTTCGAGATCGTGTCCGGAGCGCTCAACGCGACCACCAGCAACCTCACCAAACCCGACCCGAACGACCCGACCGGGAAGAGAAGGATCCGCGACCCGCAGGCCACCGCGCTGCTGTACCAGAAGCGCCACACCGTCGAACAGGCGTTCGCGGAATGGGTGTGGACCGACCCGGACCGCACCCGCATGCTGGAGAACGTGTACAACGAACGGTTCAACCGCATCCACCCGCGCGAATACGACGGCTCCTATCTCACCTTCCCCGGCATCAGCGCCGACATCGACCTGTATCCTCACCAGCGCAAGGCCGTCGCGAGGATCCTGCAATCCGAGGAGGGCACACTCGTCGCGCACGTCGTGGGAGCGGGCAAGACCTTCACCGGCGTGGCCGCCTGCCACGAGGCGAAACGACTCGGCCGGGCCACCAAGCCGATGATCGTCGTACCGAACCATCTGACCGAACAATGGGCGAAGGACTATCTGACGCTCTACCCGGACGCGAACATCCTGTCCATGACGGAGGCCGACGGCACCGGCAAGGGCGCGGCACGCTTCTGGGCCAAAGTCGCCGCCGGCGACTGGGACGCGGTCATCGTCCGGCAGGACACGTTCCAACGCATGCACGTCAGTCCCGAACGCCGTGAGAAGTATTTCGAACGGCGTAAGGCGGAGATGCTCGACAGCATCGAGACCGCGAAGTCGGACGGCAACGACTTCTCCGCGAAGAAGCTGAAGGACGAGATCGGCAAAATGGAGAAGAACCTCGGCAAAACCGTCAAACAGGCCGAGAAGGACCGCATGCGCGTCGACGGCAAACTCCAGGCGCTGCGCGACAGCGGGGAAAGCAAGGAGTGGATCGACTTCGAGGACCTCGGCGTGGACATGCTGTTCGTCGACGAAGCCCACCAATACAAGAACCTCGCCATCGCCACCACGATCAGCGTGCCCGGCGTGGACGTCGCGGCCGCGCAGAAATGCGAGGACCTGTTCGACAAGTGCGAGTACCTGCGCGAGGCGGGACATGGCAGCAACATCGTGTTCGCGACCGGCACGCCGGTATCCAACTCCATGGCCGAGTTGTACAACATGCAACGCTACCTCGCTCCCGACCTGCTCAAAGCCCAGGGCGTGGAGGCGTTCACCAGTTGGGCCAACACGTACGGCAGCATCGTCGAAAGCGTCGAAGTCAAGCCGGAAGGCAGCGGATACCAGATCAAGCAACGGTTCGCGAAATTCCATAACCTTCCCGAGCTGATGAGCACGTTCCACGACTACGCGGACCTGCTGACCGCCGACAAGCTCGACCTCGACGTGCCGGACTGCGAGGTGGTATCCGTCGCGGTCGAAGCCACCGAAGCGCAGAAACAGGCCGTCGACGCGCTGGTGGAACGGGCCGAACTGGTTCGCGACGGAGCCGTGGACCCGTCGGACGATAACATGCTCAACATCACGAACGACGGCAGGAAAGTCAGTCTCGATCCGAAACTGCTCGACGTGTCCGATCCGGACATCCAACCCATGGAAGGCGGCAAGGTGCAGGTCTGCGCCGAGAAGATCCACGAGATCTGGCGGGAGCATGCCGAAGAAAAGGCCACACAGCTCGTGTTCTGCGACTCGTCGACCACGGCATCCGGCAAGTGGAACATCCAATCCGATCTGAAACGGCGGCTCGTCGACCTGGGAATTCCGGCAGACGAGATCATGTTCGCCGCGCAGGAAAAGGATCCGCAGAGGAAACAGGCCCTGTTCGAAAAGGTCCGCAAGGGCGAGGTGCGCGTGCTCATCGGTTCGACCGGCACCCTGGGCACCGGTACGAACGTGCAGGACAGGCTCTTCGCCATCCACGACCTCGACTGTCCATGGAAGCCCGCCGAACTCGAACAACGCCAGGGCCGTGTCCGCAGGCAGGGCAACATGTTCGACAACGTGCAGGACTACCGGTACGTCACCGTCGGCACATTCGACAGCTACATGTTCCAGACGGTCGAGCGCAAGGCCCGGTTCATCAGCCAGATCATGAGCTCCGGCTCGCCATCACGCGAAGCGTCCGACGTGGACGCCACGGTGCTCAGCCTCGCAGACATGAAGGCCATCGCCACAGGAGACCCGAACATAGCCAAACGTATGGAACTCGAGAACCAGCTCACCCAGATGAAACTGCTCAAACGCGCCCACGCGGACCAGCAGAGATCGATCCGGTTCAAAATCGACATGCAACTGCAGCCGACCGTGGACCATCTCGAAAGACTCCACGACGAGGCGTTGGACGACGAGCCGAAATTCCGCGAAGCCGTCGAGATCCGCGGACAGCATCTCACCCGGGGAATATGCGGCCTCGATCTCGGCGACGGTCCGATCGCGGACCGCAGGCAGGCCATCCACGACCTCACCGGCATCGCGCGCAGGCTCGACCACGGGCAGACGATGGAAGTCGGCGAATACTGCGGGATGACCGTCATGGTCGCGTCGAAGAACATGGCCGTCAACGGCCTCAACGTGTACCGTCCGTTCGTGGGATTGAAAGGCGAGCATGAGCATTGGGCCGGCACCAGCGCGCCGGACATCAACAACAGCGCCGACAGCGTCATCAGACAGCTCGACCGAATCATCTCCAACAACACCAACACCGCGCAAAGCCTCGGCGTCAAACTCGGCAATGCGAAAGCCAGCCTGGAAAGCGCGTGGAACGCGTTGAACCAGCCATGGGAAGGCCAGAAGGAGTACGACGACCTCACCGACCAGATCGCAAAAATGAACCTGGAAATCAAACACGGAAAGGGCCCGACGCCGGCCGAAGAGGACGGACAGGCCGATCTCGCCGAAGCCTCGTTCCACTCCGACGAGTCGCAGGAACCCCAGGTCGCGCGCGCGGCCGTGGAATCCGGCCCATCCGGGTCGAACTCTTTCCCCGCGACAGTGGAGACGACCGATGTTCCGATGCCCGATCCATGCGTCGATCCGTGCAACGGTGGCACAGGCATGTCGGGACTGTGCATGTGACGTCCGTTTGACCGACATCCAGAGAAGAAGGACCGGAAAGGGAGCCAATCCCTTCCGGTCCTTTTCCGATATCGGCATGCCCGCACGTGAACCGGATGGAACGAACAGAAAGGTATTTCCATCCAAAATGGCCGAAGCCGAGGAAATCCAATCACGGATAGAAACCATCAAAGACTTATCCGACCGTCTGGCCGAACAAGACCGGACGATCAAGGACCTGGAAGAGGAAATGCGGTCGGAGACGCCGGAACATCCATGGTCCTTCATGAAGATGCGCAGGCATAACCGGCTGCATGCGGAAATCGAAGACGAACGAACGTCGATGTCGCGTGACAGATACGATCTGAACCGTCTCACGGAACGGCTGTTCGAGGACGTCAACATCATCGCCGACAAAGCAACCTCCACCAACTCCCTGGAACTGATACTCGACCTGGTCGAACAATCCCTGGACACCGATCCGAAGTACAGGGAAAGCGTCAGGAAACAAGCCGGAGTGACCGATGGGATGTCATACATGCGTCTCGTTCCGCAAGACAATCCCCAAGGCATGCTGCCACCCACCCCATGGGGCAGGAAAGCCGCCGAGGAGGCATACCGGCAGCATCAGGTCCGACAGCTCGACCCACGGTTGAGACTATTGCGAGCACTCGCCACGGGAAGCTGCAAGGACCATGACACCCCGGAAACGAACGACTATCTCGCCCTGATGGATTTCAACGTGGGAGACCACGTGACCATGGGACCGGGCCTGTCCACGACGGTCACCACCCCGCATTGGCTCGGAGGCGGGGGAATCCTGCTCATCATCGAAGGCGCCTCCCACGGAGTGCCGTTGGTCGGCAGCAGGGGAGACGTGTCCAACGAAAGCGAGGTGTTCCTCCCGGACCTACTACACTGCACCGTTTTGGAAGAGACGACGGACGGCACCTATCTGGGCAAGAGATTCGAACGAATCTACCGGCTCGGCATCGATTCGGAAGAGACTCCCGTTCCGAAACGGGAACTTCTGGAATTCCCCAGCATCCAATCGAATGTTCCGCTGCCGACCAGGACGCGACGGCCGGCGGACCGGACAATCCAGGACTTGAACCATGAGAACAAACGAAACAAGCGGAAACCGACGTAAGGCATCCGATGGCAGGGAAATCAGAGAATTCTGGACCCGGGCGAAACGGCACATAAGCCGGCGGGACTTCGAGAAACTCAGATCCGCCGTCACCATCCGCCAATAGGACCGCACGGCGGAACCAACCAGACCGTTCCCTCTCTCCGACACCCATACGGGAGAAAGAGAGAGGGCAAGAAAAAAACACAATAGAAAGCAAAAAGGAGAAGAACATGGCCGAAACCGCACAGACCATGACCGAATTCACTTACGCGCCCGGCGAGAAGAACATCGTCGGAGACCGTTTCAGCCCGAGTGTGATCATCTTCTGGCTCAAAACCTCCATCGCCGCGTCCAGCACGCGCGTGCAGTACAAGGCGCCGAACACCCTGTTCGGGCTGATCCCACTCGGCGCGTCCACCAAGACCATCCCGCTACGCAACATCGCCAGCGTCGACACGAACACGAAATTCAACCTCGGCAGCCTCGTCTGGGGACTGATCTTCCTGTTCGTCGGCTTCGGCATGTTCAACTCCAACGCACTGGTCGCCATCGTGTGCCTGCTCATCGCCGTCGCGAACTTTGCGAACGTAATGAGCGCCACCCTGACCTTCCACGATCCATCCGGCGGCGCGAACGCCATCACCGTGAGCATCCTCGAAAAGGACAAGCTCATGAGCCTCGCCCAAGAGATCCAGGCCCGCGTGTTCACGGACGCCGACCAGCTGCGTCATGAGGAAAGCATGCACATGGCCGAGAAACAGTACACCGCGCAAACCAACAGTGTGCTCATCCAACAGCAGATGCTCGCCAACCAGCAGGCACAAGCCGCACAGCCGGCCTCGGTTCAGACTCTGGCACAGGCCGAACAAACCCAGCCAAGCGAGTGATAGCTTGGAACGTGGTTTCTGACATGCGCCACGTTCCTAGAAAGCATCGGATCCATTCCGCTAAAAAATCTCGATTTACACTAAAGATAAACGACGATTGGTGTGGATGGATCCGTTTTTTATATCCACTACATCCTGCATCGTTGAAGGTAAATGTACTATGGAAGGCATTCTTGAGGGTGACGCCGTAGCTTACAGTTACAATGAAGTAATTTCCAACATATATGAAAGGAGCGGAAGCATGCCACGCAAATTGATCATGTGCGGGAACCATCCGGTCCTTGCGTTCGAATATGATCCCGAGTCCGGCCGCGCGTGTTCCTCGGGCGAGGTCCTCGACCCCATGCGACTGCCCTTGGAATTCACCACGCACGGCAAGAGCGCACTGTACGCCAAAAGAATCGACGAATGGTGGAAGTTCCGCGCTATTCCCTCCACGCGCGATGGTATCCGCCGTGTACTCGAATCGCTCGGCGCGGCGTCTACCGGAGAACTGCTCGACCGGACCTACGGGCTGAGCCTGTCGGACCAATACTGGGTCAGACACGAGGACGATCCAGTCGAATGGAAGGACATCAACTTCTTCGACAATCCCTTCGACGAGGCGTTGGGTGAGATCCTGCTCACCTCGTATTCGTCATCCCATGACATCAGCCTCAACGCTCCCGACGTATCCACTGGCGGCGATCTGCCCAAACGCTGGACGATCGACAAGGTCACCGGTAGCAGGCTGCTCGTCAAGTCGGGCCGCACGGGCCAAGAGCCCATGAACGAGGTCATCGCCTCGAAACTCTGCTCGAGACTGGGCGTCCCGTCCGTCCGATACTCCTTGGCTCGTAGCGGCAACCGTCTGGTATGCACTTGCGCGGACATGCTTTCCAACCATGAGGAACTGGTCTCCGCCTGGCAGGTGCTCCAATCCGTCAAAACCGTCAACGGCCTCAACACTCATGACCAGTGGATCCGCGCCGCCACCGGTTTCGGAGCCGACGGGCGGGCGGTGCGTGATGCCACTGACGATTGGCTCGTGATCGATTACCTCATGCGCAACACCGACCGGCATTACAACAACTTCGGTCTGATCCGTGACGTCGAAACCCTTGCGGTCCGTCCGGCCCCAATCTACGATACGGGCGCGAGCCTGTGGAGCGGCGAGCTCGATGTGGACGGCCGGGATTGGTTCGCCAAACCGTTCTACTCTGCGACCGGTCGGCCATCGGCCCTGCGGCAGCTCAAACTGGTGGAGGACTGGGGCCGGTTCGACCTAGATGTTCTATCGGATTGGCCGGACGAGGTGGCACACGAACTGTCGCGCATGCGTATGTTCGCGCACGAGCGTCTCGACGCCATCAGGGAGCAACTCGCGAAGCGCGTCAAAATGATTAGCGGAATCAGAGATGGCAAGGCGTATCGTGTTCCTAGAGCGATACACGATACGACGAATCTTCCGGAACCGAATCCCGACGTTGATCCTGATGGAATTCATGGAATGGATGTACCTAATCTTGGAATATAGATTTTTATCTAAAAAAGACTTTCTCGACATGAGCAATGGTATCGACTAGTATGGAAGCACCGATCGGAGCACTGCAAACATGGCCAAGATCGGTGGGGTGGTCTCATTCCCATCCCCTGGCAAAGCGTCGGGCCGGTGTCTTCGGACACCGGCCTCTTGCATTCCGTGGTCGTACAGACAATAAAAAGTTTGACTCACGGTAAAACATGCGCTTAAGCGTGCGTGGAGATGGCCACGTGACGCTTACTTTTATAGACATCCCGAAAACGTCCGTTTTTGAAACAAAGCTATGCAATGCTTCAGATTCTTCGATTTGACGGTTAAAAACGTCCCATAACTCGTTCCGCAACCAACATCCCACAATGCTGGCCGGCCAACGAGTAATGGCATATCTGATGCTACTCATTCTCATTAAGCTGGATCCCTTTATATTTGATGGGATATTCCGCGTCCATAATGGTATGCAGAATCATCCATATGACGGCTTTCTGCCTGTTGCTGACCATACAGTAGGGCTCCTCGTCTTTGAACCAGTACACTCCATCAGAAGTCACACGATGGAATATTTCAGATTTTCCATAATCCATGTATGTATCCGCATACATGTTCGTCTCACCGCATGCGAGTATTGATTCGTGGTACAGGCATGCCACGGCAATACTGTGGTTGCCAGCTTTTCCTACGGTAGTCAGACAGAAAGGCCAATAGAACTCATATTCCATGTTGTCCCATTTTCCCCAATAGTCGTGCATTACTCGACCTAATCCACGTTTATCCTCAGTCAGCCTTTCATAGCCCCAGGGCTCGGTGCATATTGCGTCGATTCCCGGTTCTATGGCAATACGTTTCGATTCGGAGGCTTTTACACCAATAATCATCGATTTGTATTCATCGCTACTGAATTCTACGAATTTTCCAGAATCGAAATCGTCTGCCTGCATGGGAGGGAAAGGTAGTTCGCCTATATCTGTATAGTTCCTCCCATACACCTTTTGCCATGCCTCGGCTTTTCTCCGAGACTCGACGGTTTTACGATCGGGCACTGGATTGACAAGTGACACGTTTTGAACTTCACGGTCCGGCTTCTCCTTTAGGCCGGTAAACTCGGGAATCTCCAATTTGTGGAACATGATTGTGTCGAAGTAGGCTCTTGTCTGCTGAATCAGAATCATCGCCGCGGGATGATTATCCCATCCGGCATACCGGAAATCGGCGCATAACTTTTCTATCATTCTGACAAGTGGGGCAACGTGTGTGGTCGAGCATTCGATCTTCTGCTCGTACGCGCTGACTTCGGCTTCCAGATCAGCCAGTCTGCCTTTCTGACTTTTGCACTGTTCTCGAAGGTCAAGATTTTCCTTGCGTAGTTTCTTTGCTTTGCGCCCGATGAACAATTTGACACCTTTCCTATTGCTTAAACGCTTTGCACTTCATAATTACCATGGTCGTCATCAGTACTGGTAGTTTTCCAGGAAATACCTGCCGAAGATGTTCTTGCTCGACGGTCTTGTCGAAGTCGGGAGCGATAAAACCGGCTAGGCCAGTTGACATGGCACATCCTCTATTGTAATTTCGGTGAACGTGCGGATGAAGACGATATAAATGCAGGTACACTGTAACCATCATGAAAGCGGAAGCGAATATGGCAGACACGACCAACACCATCATGTAGCTCGTTGTCCAATTGAGAAACGAGGCGTTGAACGCATTTGGACCGCTTAATCTGAATAAATGAAGCGATCACCATCTTTCTTGAGATAGTGGTCGGCGAGAATTAAGGACTGAACGCATGGCATACGAAAGCGGAAGATTCAAAGAACATCATGAAGTGAGGTTGCCCCTGTTGCGGGAACTCCTTCGAAAGGGGTGGAGTCGTGATCAGATTATCTGCCCCTCACCAGACAGTGATGATCGTGAGTGGCGTGTGCCCAAAAGCCCATCGGAAAACGCTTTGCGCGAAGCGGGCCGGAGCTTCAATGGTTATCCCGTCGATATGGCAATTTTTGATTCTCCCCAGCATCGCGGCGAGTGGGATCATGTTCTCGCACTGGTTGAAACGAAAGCGCCGAACCACAAGGAAGGCATATCGGAGCTATCGACGTATCTAGGCCTTGAACCCAATGCAGTGCTCGGCATCTGGTCCGATGGGAACAGCATATCCCTTGTGTACAAGCAAGCCGACATGCATTACAAATCGGTAAGACAAGCAACGTTGCCGGCACCGGGGGATAACGTCCTGATCCCCGGAGACAAGGCGCTCACCTACGTGGATTTAAGGGAACATGACGACATCAGCGGAGCGGGTCTCAATCGTTTGTTCTCCGACCTTTTAAACCATATCGTCGCCAATGACTCGAAATCCACTCGCGCCGACGACCGGTTGGACAACATGTGCAACATGCTGCTGCTGAAAATGGATTCGGACACCAACGGCAAAATGGCCCAAGATCCCCAAGAGCCTCTTGATTTCCAAGTTTGCCCGACACCGGCGGAAACCGCGAAAAGAATCAATATGAGCTTTGAAAGGTACATGGCGAAATACCCTTTCCTCTTCGAAGACACATCAACGAAAACCATCAAATTCGATGATGAGACGATTCATGCCGTCGTTTACTGGCTTCAAGGCATCAATTTGAAGTCCGCAGCACCGGAGACCCTGTCCTCGGCGTTCCAAGTGTTCCGTTCGGCGAATGTCAAACAAGGCGAAGGGCAATATTTCACACCCCAGCGCATCATTGAATCTGCCGTCAAATTGATGGAGATCGACTACCACGATAAAGTCATAGACCCAGCTTGTGGTACCGGCGGATTCCTGTTTGAGACTTATAACACTCTGCTGAAACGCGCATCCGACGAACAGCGCGACGAAATCAGAACATGGGCTCATCGTAATCTTTACGGTGTTGACTTGGATTCCATCAATGTCAAACTAGCTCGCGCGCTAATGATTGGTGCGAAGGACGGATCTACCAATATTGTTCTTGGCGATTCGCTTCGGGAACAGAAGTGGCAGGATTTTCCCATGCTGTCTCCCGTCTTGGGGAGCGAAGCCGATGGTTCATACGATGTCGTTCTCACGAATCCACCGTTTGGCGAGAAACTGAAGATTCGCGCGACTGACGCAAAACAGGCGAAATACAGTATCTGTCAACATACCAGCGGCGGATACCCTAGCGACAACTACTCTGACACCGAGCTTGGCCTCGTATTTATGGAACGTGCCTACAGATTGCTCACATCCTGAGGACGCTTGGGCATAGTCCTGCCAGAAACGTATTTCTTCTCCAAAACGTACCGATGGTTCCGCAAATGGGTCGATCAACACTTTGACGTGTTGGCGGTGATGAACATTCCCATGGAAGCATTTCAGGGTTTCTGCCGAGCCAAAACGAATTTTTATGTCATGCGCAAGAAGCCAGCGAAAGAAGGCGCGCCACTGAAGCAACCATCCTGGGCCCGTACCAGTGAGACATGGATCACCTATGCCCCTACCATCGGAATCAACAAGGATGGTAAGCCTCTTTACCATGTCACCAAGGAAGGCACGCGGACAAAAGAAATCGACGATACGGTGCTCTCGGACGTGACAACGCTTCTTGAGGGATTAGATTCTCCCACAGCGCGTTTCATCCCCACTCCGAAGTCTCTCATCGATTCCTATATTGGTGTGCCCCAATACTACGACTGGGCCAGCATCAAAGAGTTCGAGCGGTATGTTCAAACCCATCTAAAAGGCTTTTTGACAAGAACTCTCGGTGATCTTGAAGATACGGGAATCATTTCTATCAGGAACGGTCACGGCAGTCCTTCCGCTGACTTGAGAAACGGCGATGTACCTTATGTGAAGGTATCAGATCTGCGCGCGGGCATGGTCAACTTCAATCCCACGAACATGGTTTCTCTATCACTAGCAAAACGGTTCTGGCACGGAGAAGCCAGTGGACTCTCTCCATGGAGCATCGTCACTCCCTCACGCGCATCGAAGAACATAGGAGAGCCCTCCATGCTCCTACCTGGCCAAGAACGGGCAGTGTTCACTAAGGAAACGCTTATTATGAATGTGATGAGCGAAACACTGTTCGATAATTTCTATCTCGGATGGGCATTGGACCTTGATGCGGTCCGCAAGCAATGGAGCAGAGTCGTGTTCATGCAGACCAACCGCGAAGATCTTGGCAACAGATATCGAGAAATTCGGATTCCGGTTCCCGACACCAGAGAACATGGAGAATTGGTTTCAAGCCACTACCGCAAGTACTATCGTTCAATTGCGCAATTACGGTCGGAGTTTTTGGAAGCGCGAAAAGCCCAAAATAAATGACATTCCAAGATTGGGTTCGTCTTACACTGCGCGCGGAGACGAACCCAACCATATTTAATCTTTGGACATGTTTCCAAAGCTTTCCGGTCCGATGACGTCCATGTCGGTGACGATGACGATGTAGTAGTTCTGCCCAGACATGTCATGCCATTCGCAGGGACGTCCGATGAATTCGACCGTCTCGCCGCCCTTCAACGAGTCCAGTTCCTTGCGGATCCGGCCGGTCGACGGCATGAGGGAGACGAAACGCGCCTCGTCGCCCTCGAACCAGCAGGCGCGGACGGTTTTGATGCGTCTACCCCCGGTGAGGTTGAGCGTGGAACGTGGGCAGACGGGCGGGATCTTCACCCTGCCGATCTGCGGGCACACTCCGATGCCGCCGTTCCGTGGCAGTAGCGCTTTCCAAGAGCGGTTGTTCGTGGTGGCCATGTTCTCCTACTCCTTATCTTCCTTGAGGGTTCCCTGCGGTTGGCCGAACACTTTCTCCCGGTTCGTCGGATCGAGGTTGGTCGCGCAGCCGCTCATCGCCGTGGTCAGATTCTGCTGGGCTTTGGTCAAAGCGTCGTAATCATCCGACTTGGAGTCCACGAGTCGTTTCGCGGTCTCGTACGCGGCTTTGAGATCGCCGCAGCCTTGCGTGCCGGAAAGATCGTCCCGTTCGATGGTGGCGACCTCGCGCGCGGTGTTGTCCAATCCGGACGAGAGGTCGTCACGTCTCGCCTCGATACCGGCCTGCATGGCTTGCGGATACCATTCGCGTGCGAGGCTGCGGATCGTGTCGATGTCCTTCTGCTGTCCGATCGCGTCATACAGGTCCGTCGCTTCGGCTAGATCCTGCCGGTTGTGCCGGTACAGCAGGTTGCCGAGCGTGTCGACGTTCGAGTTCTCCGGCGCGTTCAACAGGTCGCGCACGTCGTCGGCGATCTGTTCCGCGTCGCCGATGAACATGGATTGTGCCTGCTGTTGCAGGGTGCCGGACGGTTTCGTCGTCTTCTTTTTCTTGTCCTGTTTGTGGGATCGTGTCTGCGCGGATTGGCTGGATTGCGGCGTGGACGTCGCGGACGTCTGCTGTTTCCATGGGTTGGCGACCAGGACCATGACGGTGATGGCGATGATGGCGATCGCGCACCAGACGGCCGCCTGCTTCTTCGATTCGGGCGTGGACGCCTGACGATGTTTGTTCTTTCCCATTGTTGTGCTCCTTTCCCGTTTATCAGAGGCTTGAGTCGTTGCTCGGCAGACTGTTGTCGTTGGTTTCCGGTGGCACGTACCATCCACCGGAGTTGCCGTTGGATGTTCCGCCATTGTTGTTGTTCGTGGTTCCTCCGCCGTTGCCTTGCGGCACGCTGGTGGAGCCTGAGCCGGAAGAGCGGCGGTACTGCGGCGTCGGCGCGGGCATCGTCTGCTGTTGCTGTTGCGGGGCTTGCTGTTGGGCTTGCGCCTGCGCTTCGGCCTGCCGTCTGGCTTCCTCGTCGGCCTTGGCTTTCGCGTCCAACGCCTGGGAGAGGTTCCCGCGCGCCTTGTCGAGCTTGGATGCCATGTCGTTCCACGTGTCGACGGTGGTTTTCGCATCGAGCTTGCGGGCCTGGCCGATCAGCTTGTCCAACGTGGCCTTCGCGGCGCGGGTCGCATCATCCGATGGTTTCGCGTCCGTCGACGCTTTCACGGCCTTGTCCAACGCGTCCCGGCATTTCCTCCTCGCGTCCATCAACGGCTTGGCTTTGACGAGCCGGTCGACCTTGCCGGCCAGTGTGCGGGTTCGTTTCGTGGCCTTGTCGACCTTGGTGGAGAGCCGTTCGGACTCGCTGATGGACAGGCCGGCGCGTTCGGACCGGATGAGTTTACCGTTCGATGCGACGAGGTCACGCAGCGAGTCCACGTCCTTATCGTCCACGCCGGCCTTGTCGGCGTCGCCGACCGTGGTTTTCGCTTTGCCGTTGCATGCGGCCAGTTGGCTCATGGACGCTTGCACGCGCTCATAGGCGTTTTTCTCCTTGACGGCCGTCGAGTGGGAGCCCGCCAGGGCGAGGATGATGAGCAGCACGATGGCGGCGCCCGCGATGATCAGACCGCGTTTGACCCAGGTCATGGCCTTCGAGTCGCCGGAGGGCGCGTCGGGGTCGGCCACGTCCTCCAACACCTCTTCCGGAAGGATGGTCGTTTCGGATTCGGGTCCCGGTCCGATCACGGTGGTTTCGGCTGGACTCCCATCCGGCGTTTCCGGGTCGGGCGGGTCGATCACGGTGGTCGGAGCCTCCAATCCGGCCAGTGGGATGGGCTCATCCGTTTGGGTCATGTCGGGCACGATGAGCATGGGCCGTTCAGGCTCATGCTCGGGCTTGGCCGGCGGTGGCGGGGGAGTGGGCTGTTCAGGCTCGTGCTCGGTTGGAATGTTCTTCCGGCCGCGGCGTTTGCGTGGCTTGCGTTCCTGCCTGGCGGGCTTGTCGTCCTCCTGCGTGTCTTCCTGCAGGGAGTCGATCCATTCGAGATCGTCACGCAGCGAGTCCGACGGCGTCAACTGGTCGAACAGGCTGGGCTGTTCGCTGCTCATCGTCCGTCCTTTCCACGTTCGAACACGTCGTCGAGCTGGTCGAGCATACGGTCGCAATGGTCGAACACGTTGGCTGGATCACCGTCCACAAGCCGGTTCAACCGTTCGGTCAGATCGTCCTGCATGTCGATGGAGCATGGCTGGTAGGCGTCGTCGAACTGGCTGCTTCCGTATTCGCGGAGGATGCTCCGTCCCTGGTCGATCAGATCGGCGAGGGCGCGGCGGTCCTCGTCCGTCATGAGCATGGAGCGTTCCTGGTCGCGCGTGAGTCTGACGGCGGCCGTGACAGCACGGTCGAGACGGTCACGGCTCGACCGTTCACGGTTCGTGTAGTCCAGGAGGGCGCGACGGATCCGTTCCTCGTCATTCCTCGCGGCGGCCAGATGCTCCGGCTTGTGGTCCATGGCATAGTTGCCGCGCAGGCCTTCCAAACCGGCACGCCACTTGTCGACCTGGTCGGACAATGCCTTGTCGTCCCGATCATCCTCGTCATCGACGCGGGTGGGTGTCATCAGATCGCATACCGCGTCCAATCCCTCGGACGCGTTCGTGAACCGCCAGGACGGTCCGAAGCCGGGCTCTCCGGCCCAACCACCGTCGCGTTCGAACCAATGCCTGTACTCGTCGCATCGCGCCTGTTCGCGTTTGCGGTCGTCCGCCGTGGACAGGTGGTGCTTGTGGTCCGCGCTGGACGTGTCGGCCGAGGACAGGTATCCCTTGACGCGTTCCAACGACGAGTGGATCAACGATTGCAATGTCGGCGCGTACAGGCCGCCGTTCGGGCTCGCGACGATCATGTCCATGTAGCATTTGAGCGAGTAGACCTCCTGGACCACGTCGTCGTGGCGGATCCAACAGGATGGCAGGGTGCGCGCCCAATCCGTGTAATGCGTGGTGAGGAACCGGCCCATGCGTATGGTGTGCAGCATCATCAGATCGATGTCCATGCGCGTGGGAGAGCCGGTCAGGTCCAACGGTCGGGCCTCGACCATGGTGGCGAGGGAGTTCTGCGGGAGTTTGGCCCACAGGCCGGGACCATGCTCCGGCTCGTTGAGCGGGGCCATGGTGATCTGCGTGAGCAGCTGGTCCAGGTTGCGCGCCATGGAGGACGGCAGGTCCTTGCCGGTCAGCTCCTTGTATTTGCCGTTCACGGCGGCGGTCAACTGTTCGTACGCGTGCTCGCATTGCTCCCTGACGGACAGTTCGCCACGCTGCCTGTTCACCATGTCGTCGAACATGGTCCTGACTTCCTCCTGGAAGTCGCGTTCCATGTCGTCGGTCCAGAACGACGGCCGTTCCAAACCGTCCGTCACGCCACCCGGGGTGGACGGCCCATACTCCGGCTCGTCCCGTCCCGTGGAGTCGTCCATGATCGCATCCGGTTCCCCGGGCTTGTCGGCCTCGTCCGGCGGGGTGGATTCCGTCGGCGTGGACGCGGGGGAGACCATCTCGTCGAAGAACTTGTCCACGGCGTCGTCGCTCATGCGGTCGCTCCTTCCGTCTCATGCCATGCCTGGCCCGCGGAGGGACGTAGGTCCTCCAACCCCTCGCGCCACCAGTCGCGGTCGTGGAACATGATCATGTGCACCAGGGCGGGCGCCTGGCCCAATGGTTCCACGAGCGCGTAGCCGACGGGCAGGAGGCTCAGTTCCTGTTGGGTGACGGATTCCTCACGTTCGTGGCGTGTGGTCAGACCGCCCAACGGTCCCTGTCCCGGATTCCAGGAGGATTCGCGGCGGGTATGGTGGTGCGTGCCGATCTGACTGATCCACCATTTCAACGTCTCGTCGTCGGACACGCCCTTGAGCATGATCCGATGGCAGTTCTCCCACACGGTCTGTTCCACGGCCTTGCCGTACCCGTCCTTCTCGTCGGCCATCTGCTGACGGGACTGTTCCACGATGATCAGCTGGTAGCCGTTGCCGCCGCCCTGGGTGATGGCGTTGCGCAGGCCGGGCCATTTCTCGATGTTCGACAGTTCGTCCAAAACGAATCTGGCGGGAGGTTCGATCTTGCCGCGCGAGCCGGAGGCCTTGTCGAACGCGAGGTCCTGGCACGCCTCCTGGAACGTGTCGAGCAGCAGGCTCACGAAGATGCCCGCGTTGCCGGCCACTCCGCCGTCACGGCGTGGCTTGGACAGCACGTACACGGTGTCGCCGCGCAGCACCATGCGTTTCGGGTCGATCAGTCGCGGGTCGGATGGACTCAGATTCATGCGGGCTCGCACGTTAGGATCGGCGAGGATGCTGAACGCGTTCTTCACGCCGAACCACTCGCTGCCTTTCTGACGGGGATCGACGTGCGGCAGCGCGTTCAATGTCGCGGCCCAACGGTCCATCTCGCGTTCCGGCGTGTACTTGCGGATCAGGTCCGCGGCCTCCTGCGCGGCCTCCGGCGACAGGCTCCAACGGTAGCAGTCGTTGATGGTGCGGTCCGCGATCGCGGCCGCGTACAGCATGGCCTGCACGTACATGGCCGCGCTCACGCCCCACTCCTGGTTGTTCGATCCGGAGCCCATGCCGCCGATCGCGACCATGGTCTGCGCGCGGCGCATCGCGACGGCCGGATCGTCGCAACCCTGCAAAGGCGTCCAACGCATGTTGTGCCGCGTATCCGGATCGTTCTCCGCGACGCCTTCCGGGTCGAAGATGTGCGTGGTTCCCGGCCCGCGATTGCCGAACGATGCGCCGGTCACCCGATCCTTCACGCCGCATTCACGCAGGTAACGCGTCGTTTTGATGATGTCCCCTCGCGTGGAGGTCGCGAGCACGAAACCCGGCGCCTCGACCACGGCGGGGATTACGACGCTGACGGTCTTGCCGGAACGGGTAGGACCCAATACGTAGATGTGCCGTTCGGAACCCAGCCACACCTCCATGTTCCACGAATCGCCCACATACCATGCGGCATGCCAGGGTCGGGGGCGGATGGCGCCCGGCTTCCGGTCGCGGAAATCCGCCAGCATGCGCGGCAGTACGGACGGGACCACGTCACGGTTGATGGCCCGCGGCCCATAGTCCGCGGCGAGCTGACGCCACGTGGCCACGCCGGGACGCGTGGACAGCCAGTCCGCCGCGCGTTCCTCGGAATCACGGTACGCGTCCCAGAACGCCCAGAGCACGGCGCACGCGGCCAACGCGGCCATCCAGAAGGGCATGGACAGCAGCCCGCCGGCCACTGGATC
>OKTZ01000301.1_pt1 | contig 18242 bp, 14 predicted proteins | sample 1606711 | NCBI WGS metagenome assembly OKTZ01 (sample SAMEA3882535, study PRJEB24775) | human gut metagenome | biome: human-associated habitat; feature: intestine environment; material: feces | place: Netherlands | collected 2009/2010 | reverse complement strand
CTCCGCATGCTTACGTACCATTTCATCTCGCCGTCAAATCCAGTCAACCCCGAGATTTCTTGATAACTAGAGTGCAAAGATAAAGCGAAATTTTGAAATCACCAAATATTTTCGGAAATTTCTTCGTTATTTCTTTAAAATATCGGAATATAGCCGTTGGGAGACCGCTTTTGTTTAGAATTTTGGAAGAAATGATGTTTTTTTCGAAGCTATCTCGTTTTTTTGCAGTAACTTTGTGGGCAAAATAATTAAAAATGATGGCAATGGAGAAAAAAGGAAAGATACTGATAGTGGATGACAATGAGGATGTTCTCTTGTCGCTCAATATGCTTTTGAAACCATACGTGGAGGGTATCAGAGTTATCAATACGCCTGAGCGAATCATCGGAATGATGGATTCGTTCATGCCTGATGTCATCATGCTCGATATGAACTTCCATCGGGATGCCATCAGTGGCGAAGAGGGGTATGAATGGCTGGAGAAGATTCTGGCGCATAACCCCAAGAGCGTGGTGTTGTTTATCACGGCTTACGTGGATACGGAGAAGGCGGTGAGGGCTATCAAGGCGGGAGCCATCGACTTTATTCCGAAACCATGGGATAGGAATAAACTGCTCGATACGGTGAAGAGTGCCGTGGAATTGAGCAGGGAAAGGAAGCTGGATTCTTCGGATTCGCAGGAAAAGGAATCGGAGCAGAATATGTATCAGAATCTGAATATGAATCAATGTTCTGAGTCCAAGTCTATTGCTTCTTCTGAAGATGTGTTTGCGAGAATGATTGGCGAATGCCCTGCCATGAAGGAACTGAAAGCGCAGATGATGCGTGTGGCGGCTACGGATGCCAACGTATTGATTACTGGAGAGAATGGTACGGGAAAGGATGTGGTGGCGCATGCCTTGCATCTGCTTTCAGACAGGGCAAGAAAGCCGTTTGTGAATATCGACTTGGGTTGCATTCCTGAGAATCTTTTCGAAAGCGAACTTTTCGGATACGAGAAGGGAGCGTTTACGGATGCCAGGAATGCGAAGGAAGGACGAATTGAGACGGCGGATGGCGGAACTCTCTTTCTGGATGAGATTGGAAATCTGAATCTGCCGATGCAGCAGAAACTTCTGACGGTGATTGAGAAGCGTGAAACTCAGCGCATTGGTTCCAACAAGGTGAGCTATGTGAATGTGAGAATTCTGGCGGCAACGAATGCTAATTTGCGTGAGAAGGTGGGAGAAGGAACATTCCGGCAGGACCTCTTCTATCGGTTGAATACCATTGAACTGCATCTTCCGCCGCTGCGTGAACGTGGAGAGGATATCGTTCTGCTGGCAGAATATTTCCTGAAGATTTATTCGGGAAAATATAGTGTTGGCGATGTGGTGCTGGGAACATCTGCCAAACAGAAACTTCTGAAACATATTTGGCCGGGGAATGTAAGAGAGCTGCAGCATTGCATCGAGAGGGCAATCGTATTAAGTGATAAGACGGAACTGGCTGCCGATGATATCAGATTGGAGGATTCTGTGGTGGCATTGGGTTCTTCTTCATCAGATTTTTCATCAAGTTCTTCTTCTGGTTCCATAAAGGTTGATTCGCTCAATCTTCAGACCTTGGAGCGTGAAGCCATCAAGCGTGCCATTTCCTTGAGCAATGGAAATCTTACACAGGCCGCAGAGTTGCTGGGTATTACCCGTTTCGCCCTTTACAGGAAAATCGACAAACTCGGGGTTTAAAGCTTCGGAAATTTTTGAAACTATGTCAATCGTCAATAACTTATTCAATCATAAGAGCAATGAGCGGATGCGCCAACTGATTGAGGCTATCCGCACCCGTGACTTCTCGCTTCAGTATTCGTTGGATCATCTGAGGGGAGAAGAGCGGAATCTTGCAGAGCAGATTAACGAAGTGGTGAATGAATTTCGGGAAACCACTTTGCTGCAGGAAGCGAAATACCAGTATTTCGGAACGATGCTCGATACCATCAATGCCTTTCTCATTGTGGCGGATGAACAGGGGAAGGTGCATTGGATGAATCGGGCTGCCGTGGATGGACTCTGCGGTTTTTCGATTCATCACTTGCACGACTTGCAGGTGCTGGATGGGGCGCTTCCGGAAATGATGATGCAGCTGAAGCCGGGATTGCAGAAACTGGTACAATTGGAGGCCAAGACCAACGAGGCAGCAGCTGGAAAGAAGGCTTTGGATGCCGGAAATCAGAATGCGGGGAAGGCTGACTTTGTATTGAGCGTGGTCAACTTCTTTAATAAAGGCTTTGCCTATCGCCTCTATACCTTGCAGAATGTGCAACCGGTGATTCAGAAGAATGAGACGGATGCGCAGCAGCAGCTGGTGAGGGTATTGACCCACGAAATCATGAACTCGCTGACTCCTATCATCTCTTTGGCCGATACGCTATGTGAAGGGGTGGAGCAGGATACGCTGGAGCATGATGATCTGCTGATGGCATTGCAAGCCATCAATCGAAGGAGCAATGGCTTGCTGCAGTTTGTGGAGAACTATCGTAAGTTGCAACGCATATCAAAACCTCAGTTTGAGGATGTAAGGATTGGTGATCTGGTGGCTGATTTGCAGCATCTTTATCCGGATTCGATATTCCATTATGAGATAGAAAACGAAGACCAGAGGTTGCTGATGGATCGTTCGCAGATAGAACAGGTGCTGATTAATCTGCTGAAGAATGCGCAGGAAGCCGTGGAGAATGAAGAGATTCCTTATGTCCGTCTTACCACTCATCTTTCGAGCAACAAGCGCAATTTCATCATTTCCATTACTGATAATGGTAAGGGAATCCTTCCGGAGGTGATGGAGCGCATTTTTGTGCCGTTCTTTACTACCAAGACGAACGGTTCGGGCATCGGGTTGAGTATCTGCAAGCAGATAGTAACCTTATATGGTGGAACCATCACCGCCTCTTCGAAACCAGGCGATAAAACCACCTTTAGCGTGGTGCTTCCTGCCTGATAGAGACGGATGCCTATCATATTGAGGATGTGCGCACCGTGCGAAATCGCACACATTTCGTGCGGTTTCGCACGCTTTTTTATATCCGAAATTTCTTATCTTCTTGATAATCATATCTTTATCTTTGTGGCATAGCTTTTGTGTTAGTTTTTGCAAAAGAAATCATCATGAAGAAAAAGAATTATCTATTCATAGTATGGGCGCTTGCAGCCCTGAATGTTCAAGCCGACACTTTGCAGCTCGACTTGGCAGCTACCATTGCGATGGCGCAGCGGCAGTCGCCATCGGTGCAGAGTGCCCGCAATACTTTTCTGTCTGCTTACTGGGCTTATCGGTATCATCAGGCCAACTATCTGCCTTCGCTTTCCCTCTCATCTTCACCTTATATTAATAAGGAGGTGAACAAGATAACCCAGTCGGATGGTACGGCTCTCTTTCTGAAGCAAGATCAGTTGAGTGCCGACCTTACTCTGAAAATCAACCAGAATATCTCCCTGACGGGTGGTAGTCTTTTTGTGAAGAGTTCGCTCAACCGCTTGGATGAGTTGCACAACAAGATAACAGCCTATAGTAGTCAGCCCTTTATCGTGGGTTACGAGCAGAGTCTTTTTGGCTATAACTCGCTGAAATGGGATCGCCGGATAGAACCTATCCGGTTCCGGGAATCCAAGAAGCGATATGCCGAAACGCTGGAGATTGTTTCGGCAAAAGCCTGTGAGCATTTCTTCGGTCTGGCTTCGGCGCAAGCAGAATGGGAGATGGCAAAGCAGAACTTTGCTTCTGCCGATACGCTTTATCAGATGGCAAAGGGGCGATATGAGAATGGAACGATTTCGGAAAACGAGATGCTACAGCTGGAAATCAACCGTTTGAACGAGGAGACCAATGTGATGGATGCTCAGGTGGCACTGCGAGAGAAGATGCAGACCATCCGCTCGTTTCTGGGGTTGGAACAATCGCAGGACATCTGTCTGGTGATGCCGGAAGAGGTGCCTGCCTTTGAGGTTCCTTTGCAGCGGGCGATAGATTGGGCTTTGCTGAATAGTCCGGATCCCGATTATTACCGTCGCATCCAGAAGGAGAGCGAAAGCCGGTTGGCTCAGGCTCGTGCCAATGCCGGATTGAAGGCGGATCTCTATATGCAGTTTGGACTCTCGCAGACGGGAGCAGATATCGGTGCCGCCTATCGCAGTCCGATGAGTCAGCAATCGGCAAGAGTCACCATCGCCCTTCCGATATTGGATTGGGGACGGGGAAAGGGTAGGATAAGAGAAGCCAAATCGCAGCTGGCGCTTACTCAGACGCAGGTGGAGCAAGGCATGAGGGATTTCTACCAGAACGTAGAAAAACTGGTGTTGCAGTTTAATATGCAAGCCCGAAAGGTGCATGTGGCATCGCTTACCGACCAGCGTGCCGAGAAGCGGCATGTGGTGGCGCGCCGGCTCTACATCATGGGGCGCAACTCGATACTCGACCTGAATGCAGCCATCAGCGAGAAAGATGCTGCCCGGCGCAATTACATCTCGACCATGCAGACCTATTGGAGTCTTTACTATACGCTCCGAAGTATGACGGGATTCGATTTCGAACACAATATAGAATTGAAGGAAGAACTTCCTATAGAATAAAGAAATGAATAACAACAGAACAATATGGATATAAAGAAACAACCGAAACCGTGGTATATCCGCTACCGATATCCTATCCTGTCGGGTGCAGCAGGCATCGCCATCCTGGTCTATGCCCTTTTCCTGATTGTTACTTCGGGAACCCGAAGGGTGGATCCGGATAGCGTAGTGATAGCCGAAGTAAAGAAGGCTCCTTTCTGGGAGTATGTAGATGTAGAAGGACTGGTGTATCCCTTCAAGACCATCCAGGTGAATGCGATGGAGAATGGATTCGTGGAGCGGGTGGTGGCAGAAGAAGGAGCCATGCTGCAGCAGGGCGATACCATCCTGGTGCTTCAGAATCCGGAACTCTATCATTCTATCGATGATGAGCAGGATGCATGGAGCAGTAAGCTTCGCAACTGTCAGGAACAGGAAATTGAGATGACGCAGAAGACCATCAACCTGCGCCAGCAAGCCTTGGATGCCCAGCATCAGATGGCGAGCTTGAAGAAATCGCTCAAACAGAGCCGGGAGGAATATCGTATGGGCATCAAGAGTAAGGCGGAACTGGAAGTGGCTGAGGAAGATTACGAATATCAGCGGCAGAAGGTGCTCTTGCAGATGCAAAACCTGAAGCATGATTCCGTATCTACCCGATTGAAGCGCGAGATGATTGCTGCCAACCGGATGGAAGCCAACAAGAAATTATCGAGAATGAAGGGGCGCACCCGGCAGTTGGTGGTTCGGGCTCCCGTAAGCGGACAACTGAGTTATTTGGGGGTAACCCAAGGTCAGCAGGTTTCGTCCGGGGCGAGCATCGGACAGATTAAGGTGATGAGCCAGTTTAAATTGCAGATTTCGCTGGCTGAGTATTACATCGACCGCGTTATCGCCGGACTTCCTGCCCATATCGAGTACGATGGTCATCAGTTTCCGCTTCGTGTTTCGCGGGTGATTCCTGAGGTGAAAGACCATCAGTTTGTCTGCGAATTAACTTTTACTGGCAAGACTCCCGCCAATATCCGATTGGGCAAGAGTTATCGGGTGCTGTTGGAATTGGGCAAACCGGAGCAAGCCTTGGTGATTCCGAATGGTGATTTCTTCCAAACGACCAACGGATATTGGATATTCCGGGTATCTGGCGATGGAAAGAAGGCGCAGCGGGTGAATATCAATGTAGGCAGACAGAATCCGCAGCAATTCGAAATCACTTCCGGATTGAAGCCGGGCGACAAGGTTATCGTAAGCGGATATACCCAAATCGCCAGCGAAAAAGAGATAGATTTGAGATAGATTTTATCTGAGATCATCAAAAACAATGTCTCTCATAGATAATAATATTCAATCTTTCACGTAAATAAATTATATAAAGACTAGTAAATATGAATATGTTATTACACAACCTGAAGGTTGCCCTGCGCAACATTCTCAAGTACAAGGTGCAGACTCTGGGCAGCATCCTGTCGCTTGCCATCGGTATGGTGACGCTTGCCACGGTGCATTCGTTTCTGCAGAATTTCCGCATGGCTTCCATTAACCATGAACCTTATTATGATAGAGTTTATAACCTCCGATTCGATTCCATCCAAAAAAGTCAATCGGAAAATTCAATTCGTATTAATGGTGATATCGTAAGGGCGGTGAAGGCGAATGGAGGACCTCGCTGCATAGAGCAGGGACCTTATGCTCCTAATGGTATGCTTACTGGCGGCTGGGCTGAGTTTACCCTAAACGGCAAGACAAAGCGAAAGATGCCGTTGGATGCCGTTCCCCTTGACCGTCATTATCCCAACTTTGTAGGTATCCGTTCTGCCATTACGGGCGAAAAGATTAAGGTGCTGGGGCCTCATGATGCCATTATCAACGAAAAGCAGGCAAAGCAAATCTTTGGTGACAAGAATCCTGTGGGTGCAAGCATTCGTTTGACTAAGAACTATGGGAATTATCAGTTGAGATTGGTGGATGTCTATCAAGACTTATCATTGACTGAGCTAGACATGAGCAGTTCTGCTCTCTTTTACTCGCCATGTGAGTTGGAAGATATGGATTCTGATCAATTTAATGCTGGGAATTTGTATGTGGTGTTGAAAGAGGGATGTACGCCACAACAGTTGAAAGCAGAGGTGAACGGCAGGTTGAAACCATTGGGGCTGAAGGTAAAAACAGAAAAGCTGAAAGATCGATTGAGTGAAGAGTATTCAACCGTTGCTATAGCTCGTTCCATCACTTATCTGATAGGTTCATTGATTCTGCTGGCTGCCATCATCGGTTTCCTGAGAATGCAGACGCAACTGTTCTGGATGCGCAGACGTGAAATTTCGCTCCGAATTACCAATGGTGCCACACGCCTCCAACTCTTCTCCATGTTTGCTACCGAGGTGGTGGTGATTGTGCTGGTGGCTTATTTGGTGGCAGTATTGATGGGGTCCTGGATTTGTGATTATCTGGCAAGGCCTCAGTTTGCAGAAATCACCTCCGAGTTAGGAACTATCAGTCATCTGTATCTCTATAGTCTGGCGATTGGGTTGGTGGTTATGATGCTATGTCTCGCCATCATCTGGATTGTGCTGAGTCGCATTTGCAAGCGTACGCAAGCACTCGAATCAGGAATGAGAAGAAGCCATAACCATTGGTTCCGCAATACGATGCTGGGTGTGCAGGTGATGATCAGTATGTTCTTCCTGGGTGTTACTTTCTGCCTCCTGTGCTGGGTGGGCAAGATGGCAGATTTCAACCATATTCCTGATGACGAGTGTGCATACAAGCAGAGTCTGTATCTGCAGACAAATGCGGCAGAAAATGTCCAGTGCCTTAGAGACAAGCTCATCCATTTACCGCAGGTGGAACGATGGATTCCTTATAGCTGGGGAGTTTGGCAAGTTAATGAGCTGGCAGAGAACGAGGAGTTCAGCAAGGCGGCTTGGCAAGGCGATCCTTATGCTAGCTATAATAATGTGACGAGTTATAAAATTCGGACTTCAGCAGATACCTCCTATCTCGATTTCTTCAAGATCAAGGTGAATTGGAAGCCGAAGGCAAACCGGAAGAAATGTATTCTGGTAAATGAGGAGTTGTATAAGCAGATGCGCCAGCATCATGTTGCTCCTAATGATATATTGACCGTAGATGAGATGGATTCGTATCAGATAGCCGGAACGTTTCAGTCGATACCTTATCAGGGGAGTTTTAAAATTGATATATACTCATTCATAGTCATTGACCCTAAAGAGGCTTATGGTGCCACACATTATATTCTTGTGGCAAAGCCGGGTGAATATAAGGAGATGCAGGTTGCAGTAGATAGAATGATACAGAAATTGGAGCCTGCAGTGGTAAAACCGATGTCATCCAATCTGCGTGACTATATGGCGAGGGAAATGTTTGCATTGGAAATACTGCAAAATATTGCGTGGATCCTGGCTATCGTGAGTCTGGCTATCTGCCTGATAAGCATCTTCAGTACGGTGATGCTGGATACGCAGACCCGCAAGAAGGAAGTAGCTATCCGCAAGGTGAATGGTGCCCTGACAAAGGATATTGCCAAACTCTTCGGAAGAACCTATCTGGTGATTACGCTCATCGCCATGGTATTTGCGGTGGTAGCCGTGTTGCTGTTCCATATCGTTCTGAGTCAGACTTTCGATATGGTAGAAATCAATCCTGCCTTCCCTATCATCCTGAGTATAGTGATAGTGATAGGCTTCATTGCTGCTATCATTGCCTGTCAGGTACGCAAGATTATGAAGGTGGATCCTTCGGAGATTCTGGCAAAGGAATAAAATGTGTCATTTGAAAGTATAAAAGTATAATATGAATTTAAAGAAACGATAAAGATTATGATTCAATTAGATAATATCAAGAAAGTATTTCAGACTGAAGAGGTGGAGACTTGGGCTTTGCGTAATATCAGTTTGCAGGTGAAGGAAGGCGAGTTTGTTGCCATCATGGGACCTTCGGGATGTGGCAAATCTACATTACTTAATATAATAGGTCTGCTGAATAATCCTACAAGCGGCAGCTATCTGCTCGACGGCAAGGATGTGAGCACGCTGAAGGAGAGCGAGCGTACCCTGATAAGAAGAGGCATGATAGGTTTTGTGTTCCAGAGTTTCAACCTGATAGATGAGTTGAATGTGGTGGAGAATATCGAGTTGCCGCTTCTGTATATGGGCGTATCGGGCAAGGAGCGCCGTAAACGTGCAGAGAATGTGATGGAGCGAGTGGCGATATCCCATCGTGCCAAGCATTTCCCATCGCAGCTTTCGGGTGGTCAGCAGCAACGCACCGCCATCGCCCGTGCCATCCTGCCGCATCCTAAGCTGATACTTGCCGATGAGCCTACGGGAAATCTGGATTCCAAGAATGGCAAGGAGGTGATGGAACTGCTTTCTGAGCTGCACAAGGAGGGCACCACCATCGTGATGGTAACCCACTCGCTGCATGATGCCAATTATGCCGATAGAATCATCAATATGTTTGATGGTGAGATTGTGAATCAGGTGGAGATGTAGGATTTTATGATATGAAAATCGCCCGACAGCATCAAAGAATATGCTATCGGGCGATTATGTCTATATCTCTTCATCAATGAATCTGATGATTTCTTCCTGCTGGTCGGGATGATACCAGTGGATTTCGGTATCTCGCTTAAACCAGGTGAGCTGCTTGCGCATGTATTCACGGCTATGCGACTGTATCTGGCGGATGGCTTCATCCCTGTCAATCTCGCCATCGAAATAGGCAAACATCTCCTTGTAGCCCACGGTTCTCAAGGCGGTGAGACCCTTGTGTGGATATACGCTGCGGGCTTCTGCCTCCAGGCCTTCCTCCATCATCATCAGCACACGCTGGTTGATTCGGTCGTACAGTTCGGCACGGTCGCGGTTCAGACCTATCTTGATGATGCGGAAAGGACGCTGCTTCTTCTCGGCTACACGGAAAGAAGTATAGGTCTTGCCGGTCTGGTGACAGATTTCCAGGGCATGCACCACGCGGCGTGGATTCTTCTTATCTACTATCGCCCAATGCTCCGGGTCCTTCTTGTGGAGTTCTTCTACCAGCGCTTCCAAGCCTTCGTCTTCTAGGCGCTGTTTCATCCAGGTACGGATGTCGTCACGCACGGTAGGAATATCGTCGATACCCTTGCATACGGCATCGATATACATCATGCTGCCGCCTGTAAGCAGCGCCACATCGTGATTCTTGAAGACGTCTTCTTCCAGGAGATTCATCACATCGGCCTCGTATTGGGCTGCGCTGTAATAATCTTCGATGTGGTGGTTTCCTACGAAATAATGCTTCACCCGCTGCTGCTGTTCGGCAGTAGGCGCTGCGGTTCCGATAGGGAGTTCTGCGAAGATCTGGCGGGAGTCGGCATTGATAATAGGTATAGAGAGATGCTCTGCCAGAGAAAGACAAAGCTCGGTCTTACCTACACCGGTAGGACCGAGCACTACAATTAAAGTTTTCATTATCGGATGATGCCTCGCTGAGAACTCTCTACGAAGTCGATGATGTACTGGATTTCCTTAGTCACCTCAAGATTCTTCTTGATTTCCTCGATACCTTCCTTCAGGATACCCTTGCTGTAGAGCAGGCGATAAGCCTCGTGGATGTTCTGGATGGTCTCGTTGCTGAAACCACGGCGACGCAAACCGATGAGGTTGATGCTGCAATAGCGGGTAGGCTCCTTGCCGGCAATGATGTAAGGAGGAATATCTTGAGAGAAACGGCAACCGCCCTGGATCATCACGTAGCCTGCGATGTGGCAGAACTGATGAACGAGAACGTTAGCACTGACGATGGCGTTGTCATCTACAACCACCTCGCCGGCAAACTTGGTAGAGTTACCGATAATCAAGCCGCTGCCCAGCTCACAGTCGTGAGCCACGTGAACAGTCTCCATCAGGAGGTTGTTGCTGCCTACCACGGTCTTGCCCTTAGAGGCAGTACCACGAGAGATAGTAACGTTCTCACGGATGCTGTTGTTGTCGCCCACCTCGCAGGTTGTCACCTCGCCCTTGAACTTCAAGTCCTGAGGCTTGGTAGAGATGCTGGCGCCTGGGAAGAATTCATTATTATTGCCGATACGAGCGCCCACGTGGATGGTAACGCTGTTCTGCAATACGTTGTTATCGCCCAAAACGGTGTCCTTGTCGATATAGCAGAAAGGACCGATAATGTTGTTGTCACCGAGTTTTGCCTCTGGATGAACAAACGCTAATGGACTAATCTGATTCATATTTCTATTTTATTATTACTTGTTCTTAACAATCTGTGCAGTGAAAGTAGCCTCTGCCACAACCTGGTCGCCTACGAACATATATCCCTTCATAGAGCTGATGCCATGACGTACAGGTGCGAGGAGTTCTACACGGAAGAGGAGGGTATCGCCCGGAACCACCTTCTTGCGGAACTTCACATCATCGAGCTTCATGAAGTAAGTACTCCAGCGCTCAGGCTCTTCCAGCTGGTTCAATACGAGCAGACCGCCACACTGTGCCATCGCCTCTACCTGGAGAACGCCTGGCATAACCGGCTCTTCAGGGAAGTGACCGGTGAAGAAAGGCTCGTTGCTGGTTACATTCTTTACGCCCACGATGCTGTTAGGACCCATAGCAATGACCTTATCGACCAGCTGCATAGGGTAGCGGTGAGGCAGGAGCTGACGGATGCGGATATTATCCATGATTGGCTCCTCGTTAGGATCGTAGATAGGAGCCTGAATCTCGTGCTTGCGAATCTCCTTGCGCATGAGGCGGGCGAACTTGTTGTTTACGGTATGGCCTGGACGCGTAGCGATGATGCGGCCCTTGATAGGCTTGCCGATGAGTGCCATATCGCCGATGATATCGAGCAGTTTATGACGTGTACATTCGTTCTCCCACTGCAATGGACGGTGCTGGATGTAACCCAACTTGTTGGCATCCATGTGAGGCACCTTGAGATGGTCGGCGAGCTGGTCGAGCTGAGCCTGTTCTACCTGGCGCTCGTAGATAACGATGGCATTGTCCAGGTCACCACCCTTAATGAGGTTAGCCTGGAGCAGAGGCATGATGTCGCGTACGAAAACGAAGGTACGGGCTGATGCAATCTCCTCTGCGTATGTCTCCATCTTTTCGAGGGTAGCAAACTGGCTGTTGATGAATTTACTCTCGAAAGAACACATGGCTGTGATGCTGAAGTCCTCGTCAGGAAGGATGGTGATGACAGACCCATTATCATCTTTCACCTCAATCTTATGACGGATGATGTAGTAGTCTTTCTCAGCATTCTGCTCCTGGATGCCTATGCTCTGGATCTTCTCTACATACGGAGCAGCAGAACCGTCGAGGATAGGGAACTCAGGACCGTTTACCTGGATGAGACAGTTGTCAATGCCGAGGGCATAGAGTGCTGACATACCATGCTCGATGGTAGAAACGCGGATATCGCCCTTACCGAGTACGGTACCGCGCTGTGTTTCAACAACGTTCTCAGCTACAGCCTGGATAACAGGCTCGCCTTCGAGGTCGATGCGCTGTATTTTATAACCGGTGTTCTCTGGTGCAGGATTGAAAGTTACGGTGAGGCTCAAGCCTGTATGCAAACCCTTTCCGCAAAGAGAGAAACTACCTTTCAGTGTCTTCTGTTTTGACATAATTATATTCATTTTTTAGGCACGGATTATACGGATTATTTTCTCTGCGTTTTCTTCGGATTCCTTAGTGGCGTTAGCCTCCGCGTCATCCGTGTCATCCGTGCCTTATTATTTTTAATTGTTTTTCTTTAATTCTTCAATCTGCTTCTTCAGGTCGTTGAGTTCCTTGTACATGTCAGGCAAACGACGGAAGATAGCCTGAGACTTGAAGTAAGCGCGCTGCTCCATAGGAGGAGTTCCGATGAGCTGCTGGCCGCTCTTGAGGCTGCCCGGAACACCGCTCTGGGCACCGAGGAACACCTTATCGCCGATAGTGATGTGGCCGGCAATACCCACCTGACCACCAAACATACACCATTCGCCTACCTTTGTACTGCCTGCTACACCTACCTGAGAAGACATGACGGTATTGGCGCCGATGTCGGTATTGTGGGCAATCTGTACGAGGTTGTCGAGCTTTACGCCCTTGCGAACATAGGTAGAACCCATTGTTGAACGGTCTACACAAGTGTTGGCACCAATCTCTACATCGTCTTCGATGGTAACGATACCAATCTGAGGAATCTTGTCGTAACCTTCAGGACCTGGAGCGAATCCGAATCCGTCGGCACCGATTACACAACCGGCATGAAGCGTAACGTTATTGCCTAATTTACAGCCGTGATATACGGTAACGTTCGGATAGATGAGTGCATTCTTACCAATCTTTACACCCTCTCCGATGTAGGCATGAGGATAAATCTGGCTACCTTCGCCTACCTCTGCACCATCGCTGATATATGCGAAAGCACCTACATATACGCCTTCAGCCACCTTAGCCTTTGGAGATACGAAAGCCAGCGGATCGATGCCGGTCTTCTTAGGCTTCATGGATTCGTACATCTGCAGGAGCTTAGCCACACACTCGTATGCATTCTTCACACGGATGAGGGTTGTGCTGACAGGGTGTTCCAATTCTACGGTTTCATCAATGAGTACGATGCTTGACTTGGTTTCGTAAACATAATGAGTGTATTTAGGGTTAGAAAGGAACGAGATGGCGCCTTCCTTACCTTCTTCGATTTTTGCGAAGGTGTTGACTGTTGCGTTCTCATCACCTTCCACACGGCCCTGAACGAACTGGGCTATTTGTTGAGCGGTAAATTCCATAATTTATCTGACTTCTAGTTTGTTTTATTTAGGTTCCCAAGGCATCATTACCTTTAGGTAACCGCAATTTGTTTGCAAAAATAGCAAAAAAGATTTAGATTCTCGACTTTATTTTGTAATATTTTGCTTTTTCGCCCCATAAAAAGGTATTTTTTAGGCGCAAAGCCTCTTTTTCAAGATACTTTGCGCCTAAATCGAGTTTTTATAACTTAGCAAGTTCTGCAGCCATTTCTGCCTGCAACTCCTTAGCTTTCTGACCTGCTACCTCAGCAAAGTCGTCGCCGTTGCTGGCATAGATGATGCCGCGGGAAGAGTTGACGAGCAAGCCGCAGTCCTTGATGATGCCATACTTGCAAACCTCCTGCAGGCTGCCACCCTGTGCACCTACGCCCGGTACGAGGAGGAAGTGGTTAGGAGCCACCTTGCGGATGTCTTCGAACATCTTGCCCTGTGTAGCGCCTACTACATACATCATGTTCTCATCGTTGCCCCATTCCTGGCTCTTCTTGAGAACCTTCTCGAAGAGGCGCTCGCCCTCCTTATCCTCGGTGAGCTGGAAGTCGTGGCTACCCTTGTTGCTGGTCAGTGCCAGGAGGATAACCCACTTGCCGTCATACTCGAGGAATGGCTTGACTGAATCCTCACCCATATAAGGAGCTACGGTTACTGAGTCGATATTGTACTCCTCGAAGAATGTCTGGGCATACATCTTGCTGGTGTTGCCGATATCGCCGCGCTTGGCATCTGCGATGATGAAGTGGTTAGGATAGTGGCTGTGGAGATACTTGATGGTGTTTTCGAAGGCAATCATACCATCGATGCCGCGGCTCTCATAGAAAGCCAGGTTTGGCTTGTAAGCCACACAGTATGGGGCTGTTGCGTCGATGATAGCCTTGTTGAATCTGAATATCATTTCGGCTTCTGCGCCCTGGATGTCTTCACTCTCGGTGATGCACTTAGGCAACTTGTTGATATCTGTGTCAAGACCTACGCACAAGAAACTCTTCTTGGCGAAAATCTGCTCTACGAGTTCTTTTCTGTTCATAATGGATTGATATGATGATTCATCGCCCCGAAGTACGGAACGATGAATCGGGGTTTTACAATTCTGTTTCTTTCAGCTTCTCTGCGTTCTCGGCTACGGTCAGGGCATCAATCATGTCCTGAATATCACCTGCCAGGAAACCGTTGAGATCGTGAGTGGTGTAACCGATACGGTGGTCGGTAACACGGCCCTGCGGGAAGTTGTAGGTACGGATCTTCGCACTGCGGTCGCCGGTAGAAACGAGGCTCTTGCGGCGGCTGGCGATATCGTCAACATACTTCTGGTGCTCACGGTCGTGGATGAATGTATAGAGGCGGCTCAAGGCACGCTCCTTGTTCTTTGGCTGGTCACGGGTTTCGGTACACTCGATGAGGATTTCCTCTACCTCGCCTGTGTTAGGGTTCTTCCAAGGATAGCGGAGACGTACACCAGACTCCACCTTGTTCACGTTCTGACCGCCAGCACCTGAGCTTCGGAAGGTATCCCACTTGATATCGCCTTCGTTGATGTTCACCTCAAACTTGTCTGCCTCTGGCAATACGGCCACGGTAGCAGCTGAGGTGTGCATACGGCCCTGTGTTTCAGTAGCAGGCACACGCTGAACACGGTGAACACCTGATTCGTACTTCAATGTACCGTAAACGTCAGTACCGCTTACAGCGAAATCGATTTCCTTGTATCCACCTACTGCGCCTTCAGAAACAGAAGTCACGCTGACGGTCCATCCCTTCGATTCGCAGAATTTCTTATACATATTAAATAGGTCGCCTGCAAAGAGGGCAGCCTCGTCGCCTCCGGCACCGCCTCGGATTTCCATCTGTACGTTCTTGGCGTCTTCTGGGTCCTTAGGTACCAGCGCAATCTTGATTTCTTCTTCGAGTTTAGGCTGCAGCGCCTCGTTCTCGTTGAGTTCTTCGCGAGCCATCTCCTTCATTTCTGGATCGCTCTCGTTGGCAAGGATGTCCTTTGCCTCCTTGATGCTGTTCAGACAGTTGATGTATCGCTTGCGTGCGTCCATGATGTCACCCAGGTCTTTCCATTCCTTGGTGAGCTTCACGTAGCGTGGCTGGTCGGCAATGACATCTGGGTCGGTAATGAGGGTGCTTACTTCCTCGTATCGGCTCTCTAAGCCTTCTAGCTTCTGTAATATGTTGTTATTATCCATTGATTTTAATGTTGAATGTTGAGTGTTGAATGTTGAGTTGACACTAACATTGTTTTTAGTATTCGAATGTTCCGAATTCGCTCTTGATGGTCAGGCTGCGCTTGCCTTCTTCGATGTGACCCACAATCTGGGCATCGATGTTGAAGCTCTTGCTGATGGCGATAACCTTCTCGGCAACCTCAGGACGTACGTAGATCTCCATGCGGTGACCCATGTTGAATACCTGATACATTTCCTTCCAGTCGGTCTCTGAGCAGTCGTGGATCGCCTTGAAGAGTGGAGGTACTGGGAACATGTTGTCCTTCACTACCTTGCAGTTCTCGCCTACGAAGTGAAGAACCTTGGTCTGGGCACCACCGGTGCAGTGAACCATACCGTGAACCTCTGGGCGGAGCTCATCGAGAATCTTCTTGATGACAGGAGCGTAGGTACGGGTAGGAGAGAGTACCAGTTCTCCGGCATTGATAGGTGAACCCTCTACCTCATCAGTCAACTTATACTTACCGCTGTAAACCAATTCTTCTGGCACGGCGTGGTCGTAGCTCTCAGGATAGTTCTCTGCGAGATACTTGGCGAATACATCGTGGCGGGCAGAAGTCAAACCGTTGCTGCCCATACCGCCGTTGTACTTCTTCTCGTAAGTAGCCTGACCTGTAGAAGAAAGACCTACGATGACATCGCCTGGACGGATGTTGGCATTGTTGATGACGTCGCTGCGCTTCATGCGGCAGGTAACGGTAGAGTCAACGATGATAGTACGAACCAGGTCGCCTACGTCAGCAGTCTCACCGCCGGTAGGATAGATGCCGATACCCATCTCACGCATCTCGTGGAGCAGGTCGTCAGTACCGTTGATGATAGCTGAGATTACCTCGCCTGGGATGAGCATCTTGTTGCGTCCGATGGTAGAGCTTACGAGGATGTTGTCTACGGCGCCTACGCAGAGCAGGTCGTCGGTATTCATCACGATAGCATCTTGAGCGATACCTTTCCATACAGAGAGGTCGCCCGTCTCCTTCCAGTACATGTAAGCCAAGCTCGACTTGGTACCTGCACCGTCGGCATGCATAATGTTACAATACTCTGGGTCGCCGCCCAAGATATCAGGTATAATCTTGCAGAAAGCCTGTGGGAAGATACCCTTGTCGATGTTCTTGATAGCGTTGTGAACATCTTCCTTTGCTGCGCTAACACCGCGCATCATATATCTATTGTTACTCATATTCTTACTTTGAACTTTGATATTTGAACTTTATGATATGCTTATTTTTCCTGGTGCCAAAAGTCCCAGCTGGCGAAAGCCTGGAGAAGTAGCATCTCCAAGCCATTCTTTACTGTGGCTCCGTGTTCTTTGCCCTTCTTCATGAAGAGGGTTTCATCGGGATTGTAGATGAGGTCGTAGAGCAGGGTGTGGCTGTCCATTGCCTCGTAAGGCAGCGCAGGACACTCGTCTACGTGTGGGTACATGCCCACTGGGGTACAGTTTACGATGACGTTATACTCCTTGATAACCTCAGGGGTGATTTTTTCGTACTGAATAGTACCCGGACGCTCGTATCGACTCACGAAGGCTGTTTCCAGTCCGAGCGATTTCAGACCGAAGTTGATAGCCTTTGAAGCTCCGCCTGTACCCAGGATGAGAGCCTTCTTGTGATAAGGCTCGATGTAAGGTTCGATGCTCTTGGTAAAACCGATTACATCGCTGTTATATCCTTTCAGATAAACATCTTCGCCTCTGTGCTCCACCTTGATCACGTTGACGGCTCCGATAGCATTCGCCTCAGGGCTTACCACGTCGAGATAGCTGATCACTTTCTCCTTATAAGGTATTGTGACGTTGAGACCCTTTAGTTCAGGATTTGAGTCGAGAATCTCGGTAAGATTTTCTATAGAAGGTATCTCGAAGTTGATGTATTGGGCATCGATGCCCTCGTTCTCAAACTTTTCGTTGAAATAGTTTTTTGAGAACGAATGCCCCAGAGGGTAACCTATGAGTCCATACTTGTCCATAATATTTTTGTTTTATTTGGTTGCGAAATAGAGTGTGCAGATGCCGAAGGTGAGTCGCTTGAACTCTGCCTTTGCGAATCCTGCCTTTTTGAACACCTCCATCATAACCTCGCCCTGAGGGAATGCCTCGATGGTCTTGTTGAGATAACTGTAGGCGCTCTGGTCTTTGCTGATGAGTTTGCCATACATCGGCAAGACAGTGTTGCTGTAGATGCTGAACAGCTGCTTCATCGGGAAACTGACCGGCGTGGTGAGTTCTACGATGCAGAGATGTCCGCCTTTTTTCAGTACCCGGCACATTTCCTTCAGTCCCTGATCCAGGTTCTGGAAGTTCCTGATACCGAAGGCTGCGGTTACAGCGTCGAAGCTCTCGTCCTGGAACGAGAGGTTGAGGCAGTCTTCCTTGGCAAAGGAGATGGTGTTTTCCAGTCCCAGCTGCTTTACCTTCTGTCTGCCTATCTCCATCATGCCGTCCGAAATGTCTGCTCCGATCAGCTGGTCGGGATGTAGCATCTGTGCGGCTAGGATGGCGAAATCGCCGGTACCGGTAGCGATGTCGAGCATCTTTTTAGGAGAGAAGGGCGCAAGACGCCTGATTGCCTTCTTGCGCCATCCCTTATCGATATCCCACGAGAGACGGTGGTTCAG
>OKTZ01000298.1_pt1 | contig 18483 bp, 16 predicted proteins | sample 1606711 | NCBI WGS metagenome assembly OKTZ01 (sample SAMEA3882535, study PRJEB24775) | human gut metagenome | biome: human-associated habitat; feature: intestine environment; material: feces | place: Netherlands | collected 2009/2010 | reverse complement strand
CCATATCCATAATTGGTCGTGAGAAGATATTATGCTACATTACATTGCGATGTATTTGTCAAGCAGGAATGTATGTGCTATGATTAAACTGACTATAGAATAATCCGTTATCCGGAGAAGGAAAAATGGAAATATCAGAGGTATGATGGGAGGATTTATATGCGAAGAAGAGACAGAGAGGTAACAGAACTTAATGAGATCATACATATACTTGATTCTGGCAAGGTTTTGCACCTTGGGCTGGTGGATCAGGGAAAGCCATACATAGTTCCTGTGAACTACGGTTATGTTATGGAAAATGATAAACTTGTATTTTATGTGCGCGGTGCTTTGGAAGGCCGTAAGCTTGACATTATCAGAAACAATTCAGACTGCTGTGTTCAGATTGAGTGTGATGTTCAGCCATTTTCAGGTAAAGTGGCCTGCCAATATGGGTGTAGTTATTATTCTTTTGATGGATTTGGAACTGCGGAGATTGTGGAAGCACCACAAGAAAAAATTAAGGCCATGAGCGCCTTAATGAAAATACAAACGGGTAAGGATTTTGAGTTTAATGAGCGGCTGGTTTCAATTGTCAGTGTCATTCGAATTGAGTGTGATTATTATACTGCAAAGTACAGACCATTACCGGCAAATCCAGTAGTATAAATTGGGAATAATTTGTTACTTGGAGGACAAAAAATGACTATTAGAAAAGCAGAAGAAAAAGACATTCTAAGAATAATTGAACTGTTGGGACAGGTATTGCAGATCCATGCAGATATAAGACCTGATATTTTTATTCCCGGTACCACAAAATATACTGTAAGCGAATTGACAGAGCTATTAGAAAAAGAAGAAAAACCCATATATGTAGCAGTGAACGAGGAAGATGTTTGTGTAGGATATGCATTTTGCCAATTACAGGAACAGCCTTTTTCAACTAATATGGTACCGTTTAAGTCTCTTTTTATAGATGATCTATGTGTTGATCAGCACGCGCGAGGACAGCATATCGGCGAGAGGTTGTTTGAATATGTAAAAAATGAAGCAAAGCGAATGGGCTGTTATGAAGTGACACTGAACGTATGGGCAGGAAATACTTCAGCCGAAAAGTTCTATGAAAAAATGGGTATGAAAACAAAAGAAAGGCAGATGGAATATATCCTGGAACATTGATGCGTTGTATGGCATATTTGAGAAGTCTATCTGCGAATTTACAGAGATATCCGATGGATGAATCCGATCAGTCAAACAGTAAATATTAAAAGAAAATGCAAATCAGGCACAAGTTATATTTCGGAAACATGTGCCTGATTTTTACAGTGTTATTTGGGAATTACAGGTGCTTTTGTCCGATATTTTTAGCATTGATATAATTTATAATCATGTCTGCTGCATCGGAAATATCAAGTTTGCCTGTATCAATAGACAGCTGATACTGGCTGGCGTCTTCCCATTCTTTGCCTGTGCAGAATTTGTGGAAAGATGCTCTTTTCTCATCCACTTCCTTTATCAGCTTTGCAGCTTTTTTCTCATTAATACCGTCCCGTTTCATTACACGTTTGATACGGCAGTCTTTATCTGCGTGAAGAAAAACAGTAGTTGCCTCAGGATCATTTGCATAGATCGCTCCTGAACAGCGTCCGATGATTACGGCAGATTTTTGCTGCGTAAGTTCACGTATAAGTTCAAAAGATTTTTCCATTGGATTGCTTTCTCCGTAGCTTACAGCAATGCTGTAGAGCAGGCTGTTTACTGCTTTTTCCTGGAAAAATTCTTTGTTTTCGTCAAGCTTTCCAAGTTTTTTTGCTTCTTCTTCAAGCTTCTTTCTGTCATAGAGTTCCAGTCCAAGTCTGGAAGCCAGTTCTTTTCCTATTTCATGTCCGCCGCTTCCGCACTGTCTTGCTATTGTAATAATCATATCCCATGCCTCCTGTGCAATGATGTTGCATTTATTTACTGTCAAAGTACTTTTTCGGAATTATTATACTCAAAAAAAATCGAAATGTATATGCCAAAATCTACTATAAATTGCCTTCGCAAATCCTGATATTCTGGTACTTATGGCAAATTGGTCTGATAAATATTTACTTAATAGAAACATTAGACAAATACTTTATATTGAGATATGATGAGAATTGTGGGAGCTGCTTTGCAGCGGAGCAATTCGTAGATATCAAGTGCTTTTACAATATCTGAAAAAGAATATTCTCCTGTCATATAATGTTTTATAAATCATTTTGCATGGATGTTCGCTGATAATAGGTATTTATGATATCCTGTAAAGTAATCGTATTCATTTTTTCTTCAGCAGTTTTTTGGATTTCATTATAGAATCCCTGCAAAGATAACTGAATGTTAATGCCAACGCCACAATCTGGATTGGTATGAGTATCTAAATGAAGCAATGGTTTATCACCTTCAACTGCTTTATAAATATCCAGCAATGTAATCTGGTCTGCTGGTTTTGAAAGAGAAGGACGGGCATGTCCGGCTACACTGGTCATAAGTTCGGCTTTTTTTAGTTTTAACATAAGCTGGCGTACAAAGCCGGGATTTGTATGGACACTTTCTGCAATTGAGGCGCTGGAGAGAGATTTTTCCTGGTTGATAGCAATCAGAACCATCACATGAACAGTATCACTTAATTTCGTTGAATATTTCATGATAAGAAACTCCTTGTAGTATGATATAATGATTTTGCTTTCACATTTTTGAGACAAAAATATTTCTGGTTTGTCTAAAACATTTCAAGTTCTCAACAGTTCTTTCCAATATGTTGAGAAACTGTGCATATTTATTATTTTGATGATTGTAAATAATATAATTACAACTATAATGAAATTTAAAGGAAAAGTCAACATAGTAATAAAACTTACGGAGGATTGTATAATATGCTGATCGTAGACAAATTTATGAAACCACCAAAATCCTTGAATAAACATTGATTATTACGTGATGCGATAAAATATTTACAAAGGAGAACTTATGGAATACAAAAATCAAACAGAAAATCGTGCATTTCAGGAAATGTTGCAGGCAGCAGTAAAACGGCTGCAAAATCGTTCCGGAGAGGATATTGCTGCAAAAAGTGGGGCTGTTTTTCATAGCAGCCGAAATGTGCTTGAAGTACTGAGTTTTTATGAAACGATTGAAATTCAACTCCCTGAGTTTCGTATTAACTCAAACATGGACGAATGGCATTATCTGACATTGCTGCATTATCTGGATATGGCCGATGGAACAGAAGGTTCACAGAAACTCATTACTTTTGGTAACCTGAAAGATGGATTGATTCGAGGAACCAAGTTTGACCGGACTGCAGAGCAGAAACTGGAAAAGCTTTTGCAGGATAAAGATCCTGAGAAAATTCAGAAAGCATGTAAAAACCTGGGTGCAGAATTCACAGAGACAAAGGCGGATCTGTGTGCTGTTTTTCCAGTTCTGCCAAGATATCCGGTAACTTTAAAGATATGGTTTGCAGATGAAGAATTTCCTGTATCTGGCAAAATATTTCTTCAGGATCATGCCGATCATTATCTAAGTGTAGAAGATGCGGTAACAGTTGGAGAAATTTTGCTGCAAAAATTATCGGAAGCATTTTCTTCTCTCTGATCATGAATCAGAAAACTTTCCAGCCCGGATTTGATAAATTTGTCGATTACTGTCTGAATCTGTTTCCAGTCATTACAGTGATTGCGGAGCATCAGTCTGTTGATGGAAAGGCAGCCATTCATTTGAAAATAAAAAACCGATTCTGCCTGTTCAAAGGTCAGGAGGCTGTGTGACATAAGCCAGGTCACATAGCCTTCTTTTGTATTTTCTGCTATTTTTTCCAGAAGAATAGGGGCAATTGCATCATCCAGAAACAGTGCCCTGTATTGTGATTCCATCTGTATTTTCTGACAGAACGGATAGGAACAGCTTTTTTGATTTAGACAGAATAAATGATCTACAGTTGTTAACATATCCTGAGTCATATCATTAAAAATATCTGATAATACATCATAGATATCGTAGTAATGAAGATAAAAAGTGCCACGGTTGATTTCAGCATTTTTGCAGACCTCAGTAACTGTAATTTTCGTAAAACTTTTCTGTTTTAACAATTCTAAGAACGTATCTTTTATGGTTTGTCTGGTATAGCGGGTACGGCGATCTTGTTTTCTCGTTTTTTCTGACATTATATACTCCTGTATTAGTTAGTATCATATGATTTCTCAACAATTTTTCTGATGTGTTGAGTAACCATACAAATCTCACAGACTGATTATTGTAATTTATATAGTAACAACTATAATGAGGTTTAAAGAAAAAGTCAACAGATTGTTCAGAATTTTAGGAGGAAAAACATGGGACATGTAATTGCAGTATCAGGAAAAGGCGGCGTAGGAAAAACAACTCTTTGTGGATTGTTGATCCAGTATTTATGTGAAAGCGGAAAACGTCCGGTCCTGGCGGTGGATGCAGATGCAAATGCAAATTTGAACGAAGTGCTCGGTGTTGAGCCGGAGGTCACACTTGGGGAGCTGAGAGAAGAAATTGAGCGGGCAGGCATAGACCCACGATATCAGATTCCCTCCGGTATGACAAAACAGGCATATCTGGAAATGCGTCTTTCTGATGCGATTGCAGAAGAAGACGATTATGATTTGATGGTAATGGGACGAACCCAGGGACAGGGCTGCTATTGTTTTGTAAATGGTCTTGTGCAGACCCAGGTTCAGAAACTGCAAAGCCATTATCCATATATTGTGGTTGATAACGAAGCAGGTATGGAACATATCAGCAGAGGAATCCTGCCAATGATGGAAGTTGCCATTCTTGTAAGTGACTGTTCCAGAAGAGGTGTTCAGGCAGCCGGACGTATTGCAAAGCTGATGAAGGAGTTAAACTTTAAACCACAGAAAACTGGATTAATCGTGAATCGTGTTCCGGATGGAAAACTGGATGCCGGAACTCTGGAAGAAATCCGAAATCAGGGACTGGAACTGTTAGGGGTTGTACCACATGATGACCAGGTATATCAGTATGACTGTGATGGAAAGCCGATCATACAGCTTCCGAAAGATTCTCCTGTAAGAAGTGCACTGGGAGAAATTGTAAAGAAGTTAGGATTGTGAGTTGGAGGATTGAAAGTTTGATGATTGAGTAAACAGAAATATTATCTGATTTGGTATAACCAATTGCAAAGAAAGGAAAATCTTCATGAGAAATCATTGGACAGAAATAGAAAAATATTTAGAAGACCAGAAGATAGCGCAGGAACTGATTGGAGAACTGAGAGATTTTCACATGCGTTATGAGGTGGAGGATCAAGTAAAGGAACGGATAGAAAAACCGGATATCCTATTCTATGGGAAAAAGATTCTGGAAATGTCAATAGCAGCGCTTCTTCAGGGAGATAACCTGTTACTTTCCGGTGCGAAAGCTACAGGAAAAAATGTACTATGTGAGACACTGGCATGGATATTCGGAAGACCGGAATACGACATTTCTTTTCACGTAAATACAGACAGTGCCGATCTGATTGGAACGGATACCTTTATAAATAATGAAGTTCGCCTTCGGAAAGGTCCCATTTACCAATGTGCGGAATTTGGAGGATTTGGAATCCTGGACGAAATCAATATGGCAAAAAATGATGCGGTTTCTGTACTGCATGCCACACTGGATCATCGGCGCAGAATCGATATTCCAGGATATAACAGGATTTTACTTCATCCGGCAACACGATTTATCGGCACGATGAATTATGGTTACGCAGGTACCAGAGAGCTAAATGAAGCATTGGTTTCAAGGTTTATGGTAATTGATATGCCTGAAATGGATGAGGATAGTGTCCTTTTTGTATTAAGACAACATTTTCCAGATGGGAAAAAAAGTGCACTGAAAGCTTTTGCAGGACTGTTTCTGGATTTGCAGATTAAAGCTTATCATGGAGAAATCTCAACAAAATCTCTTGACCTGAGAGGATTGGTTTCTGCTGTAAAGGCAACAAGAAGCGGACTTTCTCCAATTGAAGCAATCCAGATGGGGATCATAAATAAAAGTTTTGATGTATTTGAAAAAGAGATCGTAGAAGATGTGGTTTCTACCAGAATCCCATCTTCCTGGACCGGAAAAGACATATGGGGGTAAACTTGTATGGAGGATGTCAGATGGCCGGCGGAACAACTGGAAGAACATCGTCTGGAGATCAGCAATCGTATCAGAAATCTTTTTTGGACAGTCAGTGGTGATTATGATATGGAATTTGAACCGGACACAGAAAAATATGATTATTCAAAACAAACGGTTCTGTATGAGGCAGTGAAGCAGGGTGCCTTTGCACGATATTTTGATCAGAAGAAACTTGGCATGTATTTGATGAAAAAATTACATTTTTCTGCTGGAGAAGATATACTTTTGCCTCTTGCTGGATTATGCATGGATGCTGCAGTGGAGCGTTTTATCATTCGAGAACGTTTGGGAACAAAGGAAATCAGAGAACAGGCGTTCAGAGAATTGGAAAAGGCCGAGGAAGAGCAGGTATCAGACAAAGCTGGAACAGACCTGATTCACAGGATTAGGCTTCTGTATATAAGGCATGTTCTGGAGAACACAGACGATGAGGGAATGGATCCACAGGCAGAGATTGCATTGTACAAGATTCTTTCTCTGAAGGATGCGGAAAATACGGAAGATGTCATAAACGTGATAGATGAGATTTATAATCATGTTCTGGATACCTCTTTTGAAAAAAGGAATGGAAATCTGGAGAAGATTTTGAATTTACCGGATATGGCATTAGCCAATGACGCGTGGCAGGAATGCATGACGGATGAACAGATGGAAGACATCATTCAAAAATATCTTTCTAATCTCAAAAAAAAGATGATGAGTCTGGATATCAGAAACAAAAAGAAAAAAAGATTTTATTTCTCTCCGGAAAATGAAGAAGTTCCGGAAAGCTCGGAGAATATAAATCCACAGGCAGTGCGACGGATACGGGAATATGTGGAACTGAATTACGGAAAATCGTATCTAAGTGAATCGGAGCAGGCCAGAGTCAACCGGAAATTTTGTACAGGAATCCACAAAAACTGTATCCTGTATCTTACAGATGGAATTTTACAGAACCCTGTGATAAAAAATAATCAATACCGTTTTTCTCAGCTGCAGTTTGAAAAAAATAAAGCCTATTATGGAAATAATCACTGGATCATCAAAAGAAATATTTCTGTGTTGGCAGAGTCACTGAAACGGGCACTTATAATCCGAAAGGATGATTTTGTCAGCAGATCTGATGCGGGGCAGCTTGTTCCTGAAAGGTTATGGAAAATTGGAAGAACAGACGATGACAAGTTATTTAATAGAAAAAAGAGATCAGAAGATTCTGAGTTTGTAATAGACGTCCTGATTGATTCCAGTGGTTCTCAAGCTGGCAGACAGGCTCAGGTAGCGACGCAGGGATATATTATCAGTGAAGCATTAAGCCAGGCAGGAATTCCTCATCGGGTGACAGGATACTGTGCTTTCTGGGGATATACAGTACTTCAGAGATTTCGGGATTATGAAGATCCAAGGGAAACAAATGAAAGAATCTTTCAATTTCGGGCATATGCCAATAACAGAGATGGGCTTGCACTGAAAACAGTCTGTTCCTCTCTCATGGAGCGACCGGAAAAAAATAAGATTTTAATCGTATTAAGTGATGGAAAACCCTGTGATATGAGCATACAACGACCAGGAACCCGCCAGCCCAAGATCTATGACGGAGAAGGAGCTGTGAAAGATACTGCATATGAGGTGCGTCGGGCCAGAAATCAGGGGATTTTCGTAATTGGTATTTTTGTAGGGAATGAAGAAGAGCTCTCCGTGGAAAAGAGAATCTATGGAAAAGACTTTGCCTATATTCGTAATATCAGCAATTTTTCCCGTATGGTAGGAACTTTTTTGCGAAGACAAATTGATATGGAATGAAAATGGAGGAATCACTATGGGTAAAATTGAATTTGCCAATTGCCAGGATGTAAGAAATCAGAAAAAGATACAGGAATTAGATTGTCCACGCTGTCATGAACCGGGAGGCATTGAAGCCTTTGTGAAAGACGGGATACTTGCAGGGGATGGAGTATGTGATAACTGCGGATATATTCTTCCAGAAGGAACAGAACTGGAGGAAGTGGAGTAAGAAGCATTTAAGGAGATAACAGATGAATCTAATTATGGTCTACACCGACAGCTAGGTATGAAGCTTCCCAGAGATTTTACAGACTATTTCGGTGGTAAGCAAAATGTTTTAAATGATATGATGTTATCAAAATTTACTCATCAGTTTTTTGAGGAAACCTGGACTATAGATGATATACCGGAAGATTATTATAGTCTGAAGGACGGTGTAAAACTGATGAGCAGTGGAAAAATTCATCAAGCAAATGAAGGGTGTTCTTGTGCTATGGGAACTGTTATGACTCAATTTATCCAAAATCTCAGGCTTAAAGAAGACCAATTTGCGCTAATGGATATGGAGGCTGGTATTGAACACTTTGGACGTGGAATTGATAACGGTGTAGATTTGATATTGATAATCATAGATCCATCCTATGAATCCCTACAGCTTTCCAAAAAAATCGGGGAATTATCGGAAAGTATTCGAAAACCATTTTATTACGTTCTCAATAAAGTAACAAAAGAGAATAAGGAAATGATGTATGAAGCTGTATGGAATTCAAGTCGAGTCGCTGTATCTCTTGGCGCGGATCCTAGTATTACGGGAGAGGGACTGATGGGGAAAGAACTATCAGAAAAACCAGATGCTATTGAAAACTTAACAGAATTTCTACTTTCTATTTAAAGAATGAGGAGATTTACTGTGGATATATTATAAAAGAAAACTAGATTATACAGCTGTAATTTGTAATATTACATCCGCTTGACGCAAGAAAAAAGCAGTGATATACTGAAACAAAAATTATTTATAAAATAATAATAAAAACCTGGGACTATATTGTGTGATTGAACAGTTACAAAAAATGCAATTCTTGTGGAGGGTATAGGATGATACAGATTGCAATTGTGGAAGATGAAGAAATTTACGTAAAACAATTAACAGAGTATATCCGAAAATATCAAACGGAAAGGGGAAGATCAATAAAGGTTACGGTATTTGGTGATGGAGAAGATATCACTGAGAATTACAGTGGCGGTTTTGACATTATTCTGATGGATATTCAGATGCGGTTCATGGACGGTATGACAGCAGCAGAAAAAATCCGTCAGATGGATCAGAAAGTAATTATTATGTTTATTACAAATATGATTCAATATGCAGTACGTGGATATGAAGTTGATGCAATGGATTATGTAGTAAAACCAGTTGAGTACTTTTCTTTTTCGCAGAAATTGGATAAAGCAGTTGGACGTATGCGCTCTGAGGTTAAAGAATTTCTTACGATTCCGATTGGGGAAGGAGTTGTAAAGATAGATATAGCAGATATCTATTTTATTGAGGGGCAGAGACATAATGTAATTTATCATACTTCGAGAGGAGATTATTGTTCAAGAATTACGATGAAAGAACTCGAAGAAAAACTTGCGGTACATAATTTTTTTCGATGTGCAAAGGGATATCTGGTAAATATGAATCATGTAGAGGGATTTGTTGGTTCTGATTGTGTGATCCATAATGTACATATACCTGTCAGCAGAACTAGAAAAAAAGAATTCATGAATCTGCTTCTGCAAAACCTCAATATGGAATGATTTCATGCGAAATGGAGGATACTATGTTATATCAGGATATTCCAAGAATTTATACGGCAATAGCAGAGTGGGGATCATGTCTGGTTTATCTTTATATCCTAAAAAAAGAAAACATGAAATCTGTACATTTTTTTACAGGCAGTCTTTTCATGTTGGCAATGCAGAGTATTTTTCTGACTTTGACAGGCAGCGTAACTGAAATTTTGTGGATTCCCTGTATGATGATCGCTGCAGGTATGATGTATGGATTTCTTATGGTCGGAGGAAATATGAAGCCTCTGGGAGCGGCTTATTGCTGTGCCCGTGCATTTGTTCTTGCTGAGTTTGCAGCTTCGCTGCAGTGGCAGATGGTATCTATTGTACAGGCATGGGGGAATCAGAGCCTCGGGGTTGAAATTCTGATCACGATGGTTGTTTTTGGAGGCTGCTTTACTATTGATATTTATTTAGAAAAAGATCTTCTGAAGCAGAATTATCTTGAACAGATGACAGTAAAGGAAGTAGTAGCGGCGGCAATCATGGCTGTTGCAATCTTTGCTTTTAGTAATCTGAGCTTTTTAAATGAAAATGCACCATTTGCGAGCAGAGAACGTGCAGATATTTTTTCTATCAGAACACTGATCGATTTTGGAGGAATTGCAATCCTGCATGCTTATCAGAGCAGGATCAGTGAGTATGTTGCCGAGAAAGAACTTTCAGTAATGAACGTGATGCTGAAAAGCCAGTATGATCAATACCGAAATTATCAGGACAGCCTGGATCTCATACAAATGAAATACCATGATCTGAAACACCAGATAACGGGACTTCGTGCGGAATCAGATGAAGAGAAACGAAAAAAATGGATTGATTCCATGGAAAAGGAAATCGCTGCTTTTGAGAATATAAGCAGAACGGGGAATCAGGTACTTGATACGATTTTGGCAGCTAAGATTTTCCATTGTCGAAAAAATCATATACAGATTACCTGTGTGGCAGATGGAAAATTATTGGATCATATGCATGTAACAGATATATGTTCTATATTTGGAAATGCTTTGGATAATGCGATTGAACATGTAATTTTAATTCCAGATCCGGAAAAAAGACTGATCCATCTGACAGTATCCGCTCAAAAAGGATTTGTGTTCATCAAGATAGAGAATTATTGTGAAGCAGAAATTTCCAAAAATGAAGAGGATCTGATTACAACAACAAAAAAGGATAGTAAAAACCATGGTTTTGGATTGAAGAGTATTCGTAAAGCTGTAGAAAAATATGATGGTTCTGTAGTATTTGGAGTACAGCAGAACTGGTTTGAATTAAAGATTCTTTTACCCAGAGTATTGTAATGCTCTGGGTATTTTTGTTGCCAAGCATACGACAAAAAGGTCCGGTGGACCTTTTTTAGTATTTTGTGCCATATTTGCTGCATCTTGTGCCAAAAACGGCACGAAATAATAACCATGTTATAGTAATGCCAACAGGAAATGATACCTGAAAAAGACGAGAGAGTCAAAGGAGGAAAAAAGAGAATGATCAGTGTTGAAATGGAAGATGTTCTGGCGGTATTACAATTATGCAAACCGTATATTATCGGTATTATTGCTGTACTTGTAATTGGAATCGTAATTATGATCGCATGCCGCAGGATGTCCAGGGGCAAAAGATTTCTGATAAGAGGAGAAGCTGCGATCGCAATGGTTCTTGCAGTTGTTGTCTGCGTGAATATGATCTGTTTTGGACCAATGTCTACGTTGATTGGACTGGCAACGGGAAATGGAACTTTAAGCGATGAAACAAATGAGGAAGCTGCGGAAGTAGCAGAAGAAATTATGGAAGACGGAATTGTTCTTCTGAAGAATGAAAGTCTGCTTCCTTTAAATGAAACAAAAAAACTGAATATTTTTGGCTGGGAATCTATTAATCCGGCTTATGGAGGAGCTGGTTCCGGTGGAATTAATGATCTGTATGATATTGTCAGTCTGAATCAGGGACTTGAAAATGCCGGATTTTCTATTAACCAGGAACTGGTTGATTTTTATAACAATTATGGTGCAGATAATCCGGAAATGTCTATCCAGAAACAGAGCTGGACATTACCGGAGCCACCTGTAGATACTTACAGTGATGAGCTTATTAAAAGTGCGAAAGAGTATTCTGATGTGGCAGTTGTGGTTCTTTCCAGAAAAGCAGGTGAAGGTCATAATGATATTCCTATGGATGTAAGAAAAGCAGCATATGATAATAATTCAGATGAATATGATGATTTTCCTGAGGGAGAGCATTATTTACAGCTTTCACAAACTGAGAGAGATATGGTAGATATGGTTTGCTCAAACTTTGATAATGTGATTGTGGTTTATAATGGAGCAAATCAGTTTGAACTTGGTTTCGCAGATGAATATCCTCAGATTAAATCTGTTGTATGGTGTCCCGGAACGGGAAATGTGGGATTTAATGCACTTGGTAAAGTATTTTCAGGTGAAGTCAATCCTTCCGGAAAAACACCGGATACATTTATTTATGATATGACGACTGCTCCGTGGTGGAATAATGCAGAAAAAACGGAGTATACAAATCTGGCAGATATGGCCGTTGAAGGAATGAACGCAGGAACTGCGCAGGTGTATGCTCCGGCATTTACCAATTATGTGGAAGGCATTTATGTAGGATACAAGTACTATGAAACAGCTGCACAGGAAGGTGCGATTGATTACGATAAGACTGTACAGTATCCACTTGGATATGGTCTGAGTTACACGGAATTTGAACAGAAAATGGGTGAACTGGAGGAAAAAGACGGACAGATTTCTGTAGATGTGGAAGTAACCAACACCGGAGATGTTGCCGGAAAAGATGTAGTAGAAGTGTATTATAAACCACCATATACAAATGGCGGAATTGAGAAATCTTCTGCAAATCTGATTGAGTTTGCAAAAACAGATCTGCTTCAGCCGGGAGAATCTCAGACTGTTACAGTTACATTCAGTATAGAAGATATGGCCTCTTATGATGAGAATAATGCAAAAGCGTATGTTCTTGAAAAAGGCGATTATGTGATTTCTATCAACAGCGATTCACATACTGTGCTGGATCAGAAAACTTATACTGCAGATAAAGATGTAGTATATAAGGGAGAAAATAAAAGAGCATCAGATGATACTGCAGCAACAAATGTATTTGAAGATGCAAAAGGCGATGTGACATATTTATCAAGAGCAGATCATTTTGCAAATTATGAAGAGGCTACAGCAGCACCGGCATCTGCAGAGCTGGGTGAGCCATATGTTTCTGAATATCATTTGAACAGCAACTTTGATAAGACTACATATCTCAATGATAAGGATGTAATGCCGACAACGGGAGCAGATAATGGACTTACATTAGCTGATATGCGTGATGCTGATTATGACGATCCTCGTTGGGAAAAACTTCTGGATCAGCTTACTGTTGATGAAATGGCAAATATGATTGCAATGGCTGGTTATCAGACAGCAGCCATGGATTCTGTGGGAAAAGTGGCTACACTTGATTTCGATGGACCAGCAGCAATTAATAACAACTTTACAGGAGTTGGTTCTATTGGATTTCCAATTGAAGTTGTGGTTGCTTCCACATGGAATAAGGGACTTGCACAGGCATGGGGTGAATGCATGGGCAAGATCAGTCAGGAAATGGGTGCAGAGGGCTGGTATGCACCAGGTATGAATACTCATAGAACCGCATTTGGAGCAAGAAACTATGAATATTTTTCAGAAGATGGAGTTCTTGCAGGAAATATGGGAGCAAAAGCAGTAGAAGGAGCAAGAAAATATGGAGTTTATTCTTATATCAAACATTTTGCTCTGTATGAGGGAAATGCAAAGATGGTAAGTGTCTGGTCAAATGAGCAGGCAATCCGGGAAATCTATCTGAAACCATTTGAAATTTCTGTAAAACAGGGTGGCGCAAATGCAGTTATGGTTTCCTGGAGCTTTCTTGGAGATAAATGGACTGGAGAATGCAGTAACCTTATTAACACAGTACTCAGAGAGGAATGGGGATTCAGGGGAATGGCGCTTACAGACTTCTTCCGAAACAATGGTCATGGATTTATGAATGCAGATGCAGCTTTGGCAAATGGAGTAGATGTAATGTTGTCCACATTCAACGGAGAAGAGAACAATGTAGCCAATCCGGAGCATCCGACATCTGTACTTCAGATGAGAAATGCCTGCAAAAATGTCATGTATACAGTTGTAAGCAGTTGGGCTTATGATGGAGAACACGAAGAAACAGGTATGGAAAACTGGAAAAAAGCAGGAATTGGTATCGACATTGTAATAGCACTTTTCATGGCAGGAATGGAAGTACTGGTAATCAGAGGATATAAGAAAAGAAAGAATGCTGAATAAAGATGAAAGTGGGATGGAAAACAGTTATGAAACAGCAAAAATTGGTTGAAAAGATGACAATAGAAGAAAAGGCAGCAATCCTCAGTGGAAAAACTGTCTGGCAGACCAGAGAAATTGACAGGCTTTCCATCCCGTCCATCTTTCTTTCAGATGGACCGCATGGAATTAGAAAGCAGGCAGGGGCAGGAGACCATCTGGGACTGAATGCATCCTTGAATGCAACTTGTTTTCCCACAGCAGCGACGATAGCAAACAGCTGGAATCAGGATCTGGGGGAAGAGATTGGACAGGCTCTTGGAGAGGAAGCAGCAAGTATGGATGTAAATATCCTGCTTGGTCCGGGATTAAATATTAAAAGAAGCCCATTATGTGGAAGAAATTTTGAATATTTTTCAGAAGATCCATATCTTTCCGGGAAGATGGCAGCGTCATATATTCGTGGAATACAGAGTAAAGGCGTTTATGCCTGCCCGAAGCATCTGGCGGTTAACAGTCAGGAACTTCGGAGAATGGCAATGGATGCAGTTGTTGACGAACGGACATTAAGAGAAATTTATCTGACCGGTTTTGAGATAGCTGTTAAAGAAGGACACGCAAAAGCAATCATGAGCAGTTACAACCAGATTAATGGGATTTATGCTAATGAGGACAAACATCTTTTGACAGATATCTTGCGCAAAGAATGGGGATTTGATGGAATTGTAGTAACAGACTGGGGCGGAAGCAATGACCATGTGAAAGGTGTTGCTGCCGGCTCAAATCTGGAGATGCCGTCCTGTGGGTACGATTCTGCAAGAGAAGTGATTGCTGCTGTCCGAAATGGAAAGCTGAAGGAAGCGGATTTGGATGAAAGAGTTGGAGAACTGGTGGATGCAGTGATGGAACTGACATCAGGGAAGAAGCTTTCAGATAAAAACTTTGACAGAAACGCACATCATCAATTGGCAAGGAAAGCAGCAGCAGAAAGCATGATTCTTCTGAAAAATGAAAAACAGATTCTTCCGCTGGATACCAAAAAATCCATCGCTATTATTGGAGATTTTGCTTTTTCACCCAGATATCAGGGGGCAGGATCTTCTATGGTTAATCCAACAAAAGTAGAAGATATGTCATCGATTTTGCAACAATATGATCTGAATATTCTGGGGATGACAAGAGGATATCAGAGAAATGGAGATGTAGATGAGAATGATAGAAAGTTTGCATTAAATTTGGCAATGAACGCAGATATTGTAATTTTCTGCTTTGGTCTTGATGAGATCAGCGAATCAGAAGGACTGGACAGAACCCATATGCGTATTCCACAAAATCAGATCGATCTTCTGCAGGATATCAGTAAAGTGAATGAAAATATTATTGGAATACTGAGTGCAGGATCTGCAATAGAAATGCCATGGCATACCTGTTGTAAAGCGATTTTGCATGGTTATCTGAATGGACAGGCAGGCGCTTCTGCAACATTGGATATTCTGACCGGAAAAGTGAATCCATCAGGAAGATTGGCAGAAACATATCCCATATCTTATGAACAGACACCGGCATTCCGATATTATCCAAGTAATGAGAAAACATCGGAATACCGAGAGAGTGTTTATGTGGGATATCGCTATTATGATACTTCAAAAGTCCGGGTGCAATATCCATTTGGCTTTGGGCTTTCCTATACGGAATTTACATATTCTGATCTTATCATAGAAGAGGATGGAATCAAAGTTTCGGTTACCAATACAGGTGACAGAGACGGAGCTGAGGTTGTTCAGATGTATGTAGGACTTCCTAATGCAATCGTATTCCGACCGGAAAAAGAACTGAAAGGTTTTGCAAAAGTTTATCTAAAGGCAGGAGAAAGCAGACAGCTCAGGATTCCGTTTGATGATAAGACATTCCGTTATTGGAATATAAAAACGGGACAGTGGGAAATAGAAACAGGAACTTATCAGATTATGGTAGGAGCCAGTGTTGCAGATATTCGTTTAACAGGTATGACTGAGAGAACAGGAAATAGTAAAGGGTATCCGTATAATCCGGCAAAAATGCCTTACTATTATACAGGAATCGTGCAGAAAATATCAGATGAGGAATTTCATGAACTTCTTGGCCATGAGATACCGGACAGAAGATGGAGTGGAAATCTGGAAATCAATGATGCAATCTGTCAGATGTATTATGCAAAAAGTCGACTTGCAAGGCTGATATATAGATGTCTCACAAAAATGAAAAAGAAGAGTGAGGCACAGGGAAAGCCGGATCTGAATATTCTTTTTATTTACAACATGCCATTTAGAGGTATTGCCAAGATGACCGGCGGGGCAGTCAGTATGGAAATGGTATATGGAATTGTCGATGCTGTGAATGGCCACTTTATGCTTGGAGTAAAAAAAGTAGTTGGCGGATATTTCAGAAACAGAAGAAATAATAAGAAATATGAAAAATTATTAAAAGGAGCCGGAGGGAAGTGCAGATGAATCATATAAAAAATATATGGAAATGTTTTGAAGAGAAACATGCTACTTTTGCAAAATGGCTTTATCAGATATTCTATTTTGTTATATTCAGTATGGGCGTGACAGTATTCCAGTATCTTGTATTTACATTTTTACCAGGGATTTTGGGAATTGGTCTGGCTGGTACAGAATTTATGTGGCCAAAGGTTTCCATGAATCTGTTTGGAGTAAAATTTACATGGAGTTTGCTGGGGTATAATGTATTGCGTGATGCAACGGGGAATATACTGATCGGTGGTGGACTTGGCTATTTTATCAGTTATGAATTGGGGTCATTTCTTGCACAGTGTATCAATTTTCCGCTTCAGAGAAATATTACTTTTAAAAGCCATGGAAATCCTGTATATCAGGCAATCTGGTATTTTATTGCATGGGTGGTAATTTCACTGATTTGTAATGGATTTAATAATCTGTGGATGCCAGTTGCATCTGCATATGTGGCACCGGCAGTCTATAACATGCTTGTGACAATTATCACAGGTGGAGTTTCCATGGTGATTTTTTTCTTTGTGTTTAAAATTATTTTCCCGGGACTGACAAAATATGAATAGACCGCTTCATTTTCGCTGGTGAGCTGGACATTCATCTTCTGACTGTCAGAATCAGAAATTGCGGTGAGGTATCCCTGATCTGCATTGGAAATATCCAATGTCAACGGGGATGCTCCTAATGTTTTCTTTCCAGGTGCTTCCGGTACAAGAACCTGAAGCGGGGAATAAACAGGCGGTTCTTCTTTTTGGCCGGAAGAAGTGCCGCAACCGGTCAGAAGAAATAGAATCAGTATGAATGCAATAAAGGGGCAGATATGAAAAATCCGCATGTGTATTTTCCTCACTGTTTATTTTAATTTGATATCTTTGGACTATTCAGCAGATTTGCTGTGTAAATCGTGATTACGTCATGTTTGATCCGGATATCACATAAATATCGTTACTGGTTATGCTACTGTTCACTCTGTTTTCGGTAACGTAGCTAAAATTCATTCCAGATTACGTGTGGCAATGGAATTTTAGCTTGTACGTCTCGGGATAGTGATATGTGAGCAGTAACCAGGTTACTACTCACAGTATATCAGATTTTACGTGAAAATTGTACAAAATTTAATATTTATGTTAAAATTCGGGTTAGGAATATTGACAAAATGAAGAAAAAAAGTATATACTTACAATAAAGGCAAACCTGTTGAAAGGCAGGGACGCAAAGCCAGGGGTCTAAGGTCGTAAGAAGACTATGATAGCCGGTTGCCGCATTTAATTCCGATTTTGTGATGCGATTTCAGAAAATAAGAAGAAGGCTGTTAGCTGTCAGTCGATTTTGTGGTAACCGTTTATATTTTAAATATAGGCGGTTTTTATAATTTTCGGAAGTGCATCCATATAGAGGTATTGTCAGAAAGGATGTGTAAAGATTATGAAGAAAAGAATAGTCGAATTATTAAAGAAGAAAAAAATAGCAGCAGGTCTTACTGCGGTAGTGCTTGCTGTTGCAGTAGGTGGTGTAGCTGTTGTACAGCAAAATCAGATTCCGGAACTGCCGTCCTATACGGATCCTGTGATGGAGACCACTATTGATGAAGAGGAGACACCTCTTGCAGCACAGCCAAAGGTAAATACTCAGACGAGTAATAGTACTTCTACCAAAAAGGTTAAAATGAAAAAAGCTGCAACAAAAACTTATACAAAAACTCTTCCTGCTACATCAGTGACTTCCAAGAAAACATCTCAAAGTTCAAATGCAACTGTGGTAACTCAGACAACTGTTATAAAAAGGATTACAGAAAAATATACGAAGAAATCAAAAGTGAAAGTGGTTACAACAGCATCTACTACAACCGTAACGACTACTACAACAGCAAAAACAGATACATCGGCAGG
>OKTZ01000277.1_pt1 | contig 19617 bp, 23 predicted proteins | sample 1606711 | NCBI WGS metagenome assembly OKTZ01 (sample SAMEA3882535, study PRJEB24775) | human gut metagenome | biome: human-associated habitat; feature: intestine environment; material: feces | place: Netherlands | collected 2009/2010 | reverse complement strand
GAACATGCTCTCCACCACAGCACAGTATTTGTCGGCCAGACAGACGATGACTGCCTCGCGGCAGGTTGGCATGTGGCGGAACGTCAACGGCCACATGTGGCTTTGGATGATGTCCTTTTCCTTATCGCTCAGGGCAAACACGGTCTCCGCATTATAGCGTGCAATACGAGCGTGCTTGAAGCCGTGCCAGTGGGTGATGTTGCTGCAATTATGCCAGTCGTACAGGTAAAAATCGTGCAGGAACGCCCCCTTTACAAGGCTGGCCTCGTCCGCGCGGGCGTGCAGATGGATGTTGAGCCAGAACGCGATGCGGGTGACGCGCAGACAGTGTTCATAGGTGGTCACGCTGCCGTGCTGGATGAACTTTTGCATTTCCAGCGCGTTCGGGTCATCGGCGATGCCTTTCAAAAGTATGTGCATACGCACTTCTTCTTCGGGGGTCAGTTTGCAGAGCATAGCAATTCCTCCACACGGGCGGCGGTCTCGGCCAGGGGCGCAGTGCCGTCCGCCGTCAGGATCGGGCAAGCAAGCTGCTTCTGCCATTCATTATGCAGCACAGCGCTGCGCGTGTCAAGCCCGCCGTCATCATAACCGGCGGCCCACTGCAAAAATGCCTGATGCTGGTCGTACATATCGCCGTCCGGCAGAATGCGCGCGCCAAACCGCGCGTACTCACGTTGTTTTATACGCGCCAGCCGGGTGGGCGTGTCGGTCACAACGCGCACCGCCAGCGTGAAATCCGGGATGAGAGCATCCCCCCAGCCGACGAGCGAGCCGGAGAGGACAGCACCGTTTTTTGCGGCGGCAATGTCCTGCCGTATGAGCGGCACACGCTGCTCAATGGGGCGCTTTGTCGTGAATTTCGGGTCAGTGGGCAGCCAGAAATAGTCGTCTGAGTCGAGGAAGGCATACTGAAATTGCTCCGCCAGGTATCGCCCCAGCGTGGACGTCCCGGAGCCGGACGCGCCGTAGATGTGGAGGAGTGGTTTCATGTTATTTCACCAGTAAACATACCGTCTCGACTGTTGTTTCAGTTTCCAAGGGAAGTTCTTTCACTTCCTCGCCATCAACAGGCACAGGGAAGTTGAATACAATCTTCTTTATCCAGCTTCCGTCTTTTCTCTTTTCCGGGAACATCTCAATTCGCTCGATAAAGGCTTTCATAAACTCTTTCTGTTCTGCTTCCGTTGCGGAATGGTAGACTTCATCAAATGCCAGCAACAAGCGATAGATATTGTCTCCGGAAATCTTCTCCTGCTGGATGCTGCGGATCTGACTTTGCAATTCGCCAATCTGAACTTCGATTTCCTCTATGGTATCATACTGCTCATCATAGCGGCGCTGCAAGTCCAAAATCTTTCTGTCATAGTGGGCATCGTTGATGTCCAAGGTATCCATCTGACGCTCCAAGCGGCTTTTCGTTCCAAAGGCTTGCTTTAGCTGTCCTTGCAGAACGGCGATCTGCTTTTCCATATCTTCTGTATCAACTGCTGTTCCGATTTTCGCCTGAATCGCTTCTACAAACCGTGGATTATTGACCATAGCGGAGATAACCTTCGCCACAAATTTGTTGATTTCCGTCTGCTCGATATTCAGACGGAAACTGCACTCATGCCCTGTCGGTGTAACCGTATTTTTGCAGTAGTAATAATACCGTGTTTTCTTGTCCTTGCTGTGCGCCTTGGCGATATTGCCGTACATACTCTTTCCGCAGCATGGGCATTTCAAGATACCGGACAGGATGTGTGCGTGGTCTGGATTGTTGACCTTTTCCCGCTTAAAGGAATTGATCTTGCGCTTTTCCTGTGCCAGATACCAATCCTCTTCAGAAATGATAGCTTCGTGCTGTCCTTCATAAACCGGAAACTCCGACTGCTCAACCACGTGAATCTCGTTTCTTGTACCCTGTTTCTTTTCAGTTCTTCGTCTGCCGTAAGCAATCTTTCCCATATAAACAGGATTGTACAATACATTTTTCACAAAATCTCTTGAAAATCCCGGAATGGTATTATTCTGTCTTAGTTTCTTTACATAACCATTGCGGTTCAGATATTTTGCAACTCCTGCAACACCCTCGTTTGTATGAATATAACGATCATAGATTACTCGGATAACTTCCACTTCATCCTCTGCAATGACAAGGTTTCCGTTTTCCAGTTTGTATCCATAGGGAGCGAAACCGCCGTTCCATTTGCCCTCACGAGCCTTTTGCTCCCGTCCTGCCATTGTCTGTGTGCGGATATTTTCTCGCTCAATCTCTGCCACCGCAGACAGCACAGAGATCATCAGCTTTCCGGCATCCTTGGAGCTGTCAATGCCATCCTCCACGCAAATCAGGTTGACACCAAAATCCTGCATGAGCTGCAAAGAGTTCAGAACATCGGCTGCATTTCTGCCAAATCTGGAGAGCTTAAAGACAAGCACATAGGAAACGCCGTCTTTGCAGTCCTGGATGTCGTTCAGCATCCGTTGAAACTCCTGCCTCCCTTGGATGTTCTTGCCGGAAAATCCTTCGTCAGAATACTCCCCGGCAACGACCATATCCTCGTATGCCGCATACTTCCGCAACTTGTCCCGCTGGGCATCCAAGCTGTATCCGTCTACCTGCATGGAGGTGGACACTCTCGTATATAGATAACATTTAAGTTGCTTCTTTTTCAGAATCGCCACCTCCTTCGCTCATTTCTTTTACCATCAATCCCTCGTTGCGGATATAATACTCCAAAAGTCTAAGCACATAATCCGGTGCATGGCGGTTGTCCAATTCCCACTCGGTCATAGTCCGGTAAGGAATATGGACGAGCTTGCAAAAATCTTTCCGGTTCAGTCCTGTGCTTTCACGCAACTTAATAATTCTGTTTTTACAATCCATTCGTCTTTTCTCCAAAAAAGCAAAAATACACGTTGCGTACATATTATAGCATAGCCGCAACAAGTACGCAACGTGTAAATTGTAAATTTTTACGCAGCCTTATCCGTCAAAGGCTGCGCTTGCTTATCATCCTTGGAACACTCCACCGTTTGCGGAGTATCCTGCTCTAATTTATCCAAAACCTGATGCCCGTACTTCTGGAGCATCTGGCTCATAACATCCACACAGCGGTCAAATGCCGCATTATATTTCGCTTCCTCATAATATTTCTTCAATAGGCGATTCCTCCATCAAAGTTCCATATCCTGTCCACGCTTCCGGGCAGGGTGTTTGTGTTCCTGCGTTTCCTTTCCTCTGATGAGGATAGAATTGATAAAAGCCCGAACCCTTTCGGATGCAATTTCCAGTGCATCCAGAAAAGGCTGGGCTTTCTGTTTCAGTTCCATATATTTTTCGTTTACTGCTTCATACCGCTGTTTCCAGATGGAAACCGTCTTTTCAGCGGAAGCCAGTTTCTCCTTCAAGCGCTTGTTGTCAGCATTGGCGATAATGCCGTTGACCGCATAGCGTTTGAGCGTGTCGCATTCATCCGGTGTCAGCGTGATATTATTTCCGAATGTGGCTTTCTTTCCCATCGTTTCAATCTCCTGCACCGTCAGAGCAACGGTCTTTGCTGTTTTGGTTTCCTTTTGCAGAGCTTCCAGTTTCTTTTTCTGTTTCTCCGTGGCAGCTTTGGCATTCTCCAACCCCCGCTTCGCCTGTGCCACCTGCCCGGTCACAGCTTCCAAGCGCTGCTGTTCTGCCTGCACCTTGAACTGGGTCACAGTCAGATGTTCCTCTGTACTGCCACGCTCTCCACGCTCCACATCGGTATATCCGGCATTTCGCATGAAATGAAAAAAGTCATCCTGCAACACACTGTAGGACGACTTCAAAATCTTTTTTCCTTTTGCGTTCAACATTGGATTACCATCCTTGTCAAGCACCGGCTTGGACTCCCATTTTTTACTGCGGCTGACCTGCGTGATCGTTTCCTTTACCGTTCCCCGGAGGGATTCATCCTTACATCGCTTCGACCACAGAATTTGCTTCTCTACCACCGGGATATAAACCACATGAAGGTGGTAGTGGTACACATCTTCGCCCAGAGCTTCGGACATTGCCCGGTTGCGCTCGTCGGCGTGCATCACAGCGGATAGGATATACTGCTCACCGCCTACGATCTCCACGGCGGCTTTATAGGCATCGGCATAAAACTGTTTTGCAAATTCATAGCCGCCGTGATTGTAGAAGTAAGCAGAGTTCACATCAAAGATCAACTCACCGTATTTGACGGCATCCGGTTTCAGACCTCTTGTGGAGATTACACCGTCCTGTTCCATCTGCTCAAACATTTTTACATAATCGTCCGTGGGTGCTTTGAAATGGACGTTCAGAGAAGTGCGTTCCGGCACGATGTCCTGATTGCTGTAGCTGTCCTTTTCACGCTCATTGTGTTCCTGTACCTTTGCCACATCAGCCGGTGTTTCCAAGTCCTGATTCCGAGCTACGGTGCGGTGGATTCCATCATTTCTTGCCATTGGATTTTTCCTTTCTTTAAAATTTGCAGACAGCGGAGGGCTGGAGAACGGCACTTTTTCAAAGTGTAATAACCCACTATGACACTTTCATCCATACTGGCTGCAAAGTGCCGTGGGCTCTCCCGAGAGGGGATGCGGTCACTGCGGCGACCTCTGCTGACCAAAGCGAAAATGTCTGCGCCTTTTCCCATGGTCAGCCCGTCTGCATGGAGCCGTTCTGCCGAACTACTTCTTGCATCCGGTGGCAGCAAAAACCGTATCTTTCACTGCCATCCATAGGCAGCACTGCGGTGCGCCTATGGAGACGGGAGATGCGAGGGGCTGTTGCCGAGGCATCACTTCTCCCGTCTTTTCTGCCATACGATGTCGTAGCCAAGCACAGCGGCAAGCTCCAATACTTCCTTGTATCGTATACTTTCCCGCTGTAATTTTGCGGACAGGTTGGAAACGCTGTCGCTCCATCCGTATTCGTCCGAGAGCAAGTCAACTACTTCCTGCATGGTCATTCCGGCACGGATGATCTGTGCCTTTATTTCATTGCGTACATTCATATTCAAATTCCCTCCAAAATTCAGATCATGAAATAGTGAAGCAGGTGCGCTTTCCAGCGCATTCGCTTCGCTTTCTGATAAAATATTCTGCTGTCATCAAATCCGCTCAGAATTGCCGGTGTGATGTCCTGTCCACAGGTGGCACCTACCATCTTTCCTGTTCCGCGTGACTTGGTCCCAAACCGTGTGATTCCCCACATTTCAGCGCACTCGCTTTCCTGTTCCGAGAAGCGCGGTTTCGTGAAGCCATTTCTGTCAACGGTCAAATTCTTTGCGGATTTCACTTGTCTTGATTCACGCTCCCAAATATAGGCTCTGCCAGTCAGCATTCTTCCTATATAGCGGCGTTCGTGGCAAAACGCTGCGTACATACGTACACAGCACAGTCGCAGAAAAATCATCGCCAGTCCTCCGGTACGTACGTATGCTCCGAAATGTCGGAAAACCCATTTATATTGGGTCTGGCAATCGCTTCAATCCCGAAGAATCCCCATACCCGCCGACCGGCAGCGTTGGTGATTTTGTTGCAGTATTCAAGATTGTACTTGCTTTGGTTCGCAATCACACTCTCGCTGAAACTGCGGCGTTTTAGCGGTGTCAGATTGTTTTCCTCGCACCACATCCGGTAAATTTCGTACAAGTCTTTAGAGCTGATGGTACAGTCTGCTTTCAGCCGGATATAGCCCTCTGATTCCAGAAAATCAAAGACGTTGTTGTTATCCCGCTTGACCGCCTCCCGGTTATCCCGTGTGCGCTGGCTTTCTGTGAATTTGAAATTGTTGGCAACAAGCCGCTGTAAGCCCTCAAACGCCCACAGGAAGATACCCTCGACCTCCGCCTTCATTTTTTCGGCAAGGTCAGGATCATCTACCCGCCCCGCAGGCTTTTCCTTGGTGGTCAGTACAAGCTGGCGGCGGTAAAATCCGTCGCTTCGGTCATATAGCGCTTGCAGATCGCCATTGGAGAACGCCAGCAGGCGGGCAAACATCCACCCCTGATAGCTTTGCTTACCCTTGCGCTCTAAGTCCATCTTGCCTTGGGCAGTCACGATGGACTTGACGTAGTTGGTCTGCCGCAATGCTTCCATCCGCATATCATCATCGACACACAGCAGAATGTGTTCCAGATCGGCACGGGCGAAGCGGTTTTCGGAAATCTTGCCGATGCTGCCGTCTTTCATATTCGTGCCAAAGATAGCAGAAAGCACAGCTCCGATTTGGGATTTGCCCTCGCCGCCGTTGCCTTTAATCACCATCATGCGCTGCCCCTTGTTGCTGGGAATCAGGCAATAGCCAATAAACTCCTGCAAGGTTGGAATGTCCTCTGTATAGAGAAGCCCATCCAGAAAAGAAAGCCACCGGACGGGAGCCGGTGCGTCAGGGCGATATGCCACCGGCAGTCTGCTCCGCACAATATTCGCTCTGCCCTCGGTGAAGCTGCCGTCCAGCTTCAAAGTACCGTTTGCCAGATGGATTCTATCTGCCTCTGGTACAAAGTCCCCTATATGAGCCGCCAGCTTCATCACTTCCAGAATGTTGGTGATCTTGCGGGGAATATTGTTCACGGCGCAGCATTTCAGTTCCTCATAGATTTCGCCCCGGAGCGGCAGATCGTCGGTCACTCTGCCGTCCGGTGTAAAGAAAGCACCATCGGCAAAGATGATTTTCCGGCTGCTCAGAAATTCATCACAGAACAGCGCCTCATTGATATTTGTGCCGTCAAACCAGATGGGCGCGTCTAAATTAGCTGATTTCCGTTTCGTCACGGGCATCCACCTCCTTTTCCGTCCGTTTCAGGCGTTCTTCCAGTCGGTCGATCATGCCGTCCTTTTGAAGCATATCCACAGTTTTCACACGAGCCTCCAACTCCGCAAAGGTTAAAATATCTGTCAGATCCTCGATATAATCGAGCATCTGGCAGGCTTCCACAAAACGGTCATCAAGAGTATCCTCCGGCGTTTCGGGTACGTACTGCACCTTCCAGTTTTCCAGAAGATGCAGATAATCGCACAATACCCGCTGACAATGCAGTTTCTCTCTCTGGAACGCCTTTGCCAGCGGGTATAGCGGTTTCCGCAGCGCTGCCGTAGCCGGAGGCTTGTCCGGGTTGATCCCAAAGTCATACGCCAGCTTCTTCGCTGCATCATAGCTGCTCAGGTTGAACAGCCTTGCCACAAGGTCGATCACATCGCCGTGGATCCCGCAGCCGAAGCAGTAAAAGTAATCATCATTCAACTTCATGCTGGGTGTACGGTCATTGTGGAAGGGACAGCAGACCATGTTGCCACGGTTTACTTCCAATCCGTAGTATTCGACAGCCTCTTTCACGGAAACTGCCATCTTGATTTGTGTAAATAAATCCATACCTGTTTCCTCCTATACAATAATTAAACTTCGCCGTTCTGCCCGATGCCGTTCCTGCCCGAGTTCTTACTCCGGCGTTGTCTCTTCCTTGGCACGCGGAATGCGGTACTTCTCCGGAAAGCATATCCTCATCGGACGGTCATGAAATTTTCAAGGTGCTGCGTGGTTTATGTCTAAATTCTAGTAAGAAAACAGGCCCTTTCCCGTATATCCAAGAGGTAGGAAAAGTGGGGTAGAAGTTGAAATTTTCCACGCTTTGAGACACAAAATGAAAAAGCATGATATAATACAGAAAAATGGAAACGGAGGCTGCTGTATGCAAGTCAAGCTGACAATCGGAGAGCGGTTGAAAGATTTACGAGTAGAGCGAAAGCTGATCTTGGAACAGCTTGCTGCCGAGGTGGGTATCTCGAAATCCGCACTTGGCAAATATGAATCAGATAACGGCAAGGACATCAGCCCGTACAGCATTCTGGTGCTGGCTGACTATTACGGTGTTTCCTGCGACTATCTGATGGGGCGGACGGAAACAAAAAATCACCCAAACACAGCTCTGCATGAGCTGCATTTGAGTGATGCTTCGATTGATGTATTAAGAACAGGCAAGTTCAACCACCGGCTGCTGTCGGAGTTGATCTGCCATAAGGATTTCCAGCGGCTTATGCTGGATGCTGAGATTTACGTTGACCGGATCGCAGATATGCGGATCAAGGATATGAATACGGTTCTGGAAGCTACCCGCCAGATGGTTCTGATGGAGCATGGCGAGGAAGCTAATGATCTGTACCTCCATACTCTGAAAGCGGCGCAGATACAAGAGGAAGAATATTTCGGGCATCTCGTTGCAGACGATCTAAGCAATATCCTGCGGGACATCCGTGAGGAACACAGGACAGATGCTCTGACCGCAGACGATGACCTGTCTGCCGCCGCTGTGCAGAAGCAGTTGATGGAGGCCGTACATTTTGAAGGCAGCTCCGAGGAAAAGAAAATCCGCGCATACCTTGCAACACTTGGTATTGATTACGACACGCTCACGAAAGAAGAGTTTGTTTCGCTGATTGGAATCCTCAAGAAGTCCAAGCACCTGAAAACTCCCATCAGCCAGCGTGGGAAAACGACCATGACCCACGGCAAGGGAAAGCGGAAGAAACGCTGAAACAAAGGCATCGCTGTGGTGGGACGAAGGCTTTTATATACCTCTGCTTCCTTTTCCGGACAGGCGGATTTTGTTTCTCAAAAATCCTGCATTTGTGCCGCAACTCACGTCACAAAACCCGCCTGTCCTACTGCCGCGAAAAAGCGTTTGCCGCCACACTCTGCCCCATTGCTGAGTACGCCGTCAACCCCTTTCCCGCGTCAGCCGGAAGCAAAGGTATAACACACTAGACTTTCCTGCGGAAAATCGTGTGCCAACAGGGATGCTCGCACCCCTATTGGAAACCCAGCGTCAAAGGGATGTTCCCTTTGAAATCCCTCATTTTCTTCGCAGGCGCATATGCAAACTGCAAAAGCAACAGCTTGAAAATAAAAAAACGCTGCAATCTTCGCCATATAATTGGACGAAAATTGCAGCGTTTTATCACACTCAATGTAAACAAAAAGTGGGCAGCCATTTCAACAGCATTGATATAAGATATCCAATCAGCACGAACATCACCATTACGGAGAGATAATCGATCAGAAAGATGAGCACCGGCTCGGTATAATCGTAGAATACGAAGTGGCTTCTAAGCAGCAGATATAAACTAACACCTCTGTGTCGGAAAGCGAACGTGCCATACGCTGCCCAGAACCAGCCGATCAGTCGCAGGCTCCACGTCCGCAAAGGCGAGGGCTGCAAGTGCTTGCGCGCCATCGCCAGCATCATGCTCCAGTGAAACCCCAGATGCAGGCTCATACAGATGAAGCCCCAGTAAGCACAGAGGATATGCACCTGCTGTGCAAGCCCATAGCCACCGTGCTTGGGAAGAAACGCAAACACATGGCGGGACAGCACAATGCCGCTGATCATGGAGCCGACCATGCACAGGAAAATCAGCCCTGCCAGTGCCGTCTGCACGATGCGCAGGGGCGTGTAGCGCCCCCGCGGCACAGCTTGAATCCATCGGCGGTTCAAAACATGGTGTGCCACGAACAGAGCGAACATTCCCATACCGATCCACTCGTGGGCTGCCTCGCCCACAAGACCGTAGGCCATCAAAAGCAGCAGCGCGACGGTCATTGCGGCATCGACTGCGATTTTTATTTTGAGAATCGGTTTCATGTTCTCATCCTTTGCTGTGAGAGATCACCCAGTTCAAATTGTCTGGGTCATCAAAAACCACATTAGCTCCACCGTGGTAGTTATAAATGCCCTTTTCGTTGAAGAAGGCATTATGGGCGTTTCAATACGAAGAACCTGGTCGATGTCGGCATCGCTCCAACCGGCGTTTTCATAGGCTTCGTGGAGATTTTCGTAGGCCGAGCGGGCCTTGGCGCTGCCGTAATACTCGTCACCGTCGGCCATGTAGATATAAATCGCCACGCTATTCTCCGCAATGGGTGCATAGCTGCCATCCCACTGAGAAGCGCCGTGGAGATAGGCGGCGTACAGGTCGGGCCGCATGGCTACCGCACGGGACATGGTCTCGCCGCCTGCGGAATACCCGGCGGCATAGACCCGGCTGGTATCCACGGCAAAACGATTGATAAAGTATTCCGTTAGTTCAATGGCCTGCCGGGCGGATTTTTCACCCCAGTCAGTGAGCTGTGCAGAAACCACGACCATCTCGGTGTCCAGCCTTGTCCATGCGGTAAAGCCACTCCAATTCAGATTGCTGCCGGAAGAATCTTCACCGAACCACATCATGTTATAGCCTGGCATAACGACCATCATCGGAAACTTGCGGCTGCCATCGTAACTGTCTGGCAAATAATAGCTGTAATGGATGTCACCGTCCGCGCCGGAGAAGATTTGCTCTGCAAACAGGCCAGTCTGAACCGGCTCCGATGTGACAGCCGATGCTGTGCTTTCCAACGGTTCTTCCGTCAGTTCGGCACTCGGTGCAGGCGTTGTCTCCGGCTGGGTCGGCACTGCTGTACCGGCTCCGCACCCCTCGAGAGTCAATATCAACACAAGAGTCACGGCAAGCGGAAGAAATCGATTCACTTCTGCTCGTCCACCGGCGGAACCATTTCCGCGTACTTTTTGAGCATTTCCGGGGTGCTGGTGTAGTAGCGCACGTTCTTGTTGAGGGCAGCGACCTGCGCCATTTCGTCCTCTGTCAGAGCAAAGTCGAACAGGTCAAAGTTGGACTTGATATGGTCGGGGTTCTTGGATCCGGGGATGACGATATTGCCGCTCTGAATGTGCCAGCGGAGAATGATCTGGGGCGCGGACTTGCTGTACTTCTTGCCAAGCTGAGCGAACAGCGGCTCCTCCAGCAGCGCCTTGTCACCGTGGCCCAGCGGATACCATGCCTGCGGCACGATACCGTTCTCCTTCAGGAAGGCTTTCAGCTCCGGTTCCTGGTTATAGGGGTGCAGCTCGGTCTGCAAAATCGTGGGTTTTACTTCACAGAGGGAAAGAATCTCCTCAATCTGCTCCTTTTTGAAGTTGGACAGACCGATGGCGTGCACCTTGCCCTCCTTGTACGCCTTCTCCATCTGACGGTAGCCCGCCACATAATTGCCTGCGGGCTGGTGAATCAGCAGCAGGTCGATGTAGGGGGTGTCCAGACGGGCAAGTGTCTTGTCCACTGCGTCGGGCTGCTCATAGAAGCTGGGCCACAGCTTGGTTTCGAGAAAAATTTCCTCCCGCTGCAAGCCGGACTTCTTCATAGCGCGGCCAACTGCCTTTTCGTTCACATAGGCGTTGGCTGTGTCAATCAGGCGATAACCGTCCTGCAAGGCACTGACGCAGGAGGCCTCTGCCTCGTCCGGGGTCAAAAGAAATGTGCCAATACCGGCCATAGGCATTTTCACGCCATTATTAAGATTTGCATATTCCATAAAACAACATCCTTTCTGATAAAATCATCTATTTACGGTTTTGCTGCCGCCGAACACCTCTGACATTTCCATGCCATTCAGCGTCTCGTCGATGACGCTGACTTCTTCGGCGGACAGCGTAACATCTGCCGCACCGGCATTTTCAAGCAGGCGGCTCAACCGGCGTGTGCCGGGAATAGGTACGAGGTACGGCTTCTTGCACAGCATCCATGCCAGTGAGATTTGTGCGGGAGTGGCGTTGTTCTGCTCTGCCAGCTTTTGAAGCAAAGTGAGAAGATCGTGGTTGCGGTCGATATTCTCCGGCTGGAACTGGGGCATGACGCTGCGGTAGTCTGTCTCAGCGTCAAACTGCGAGCTCTTATCATACTTGCCGGAGAGAAAACCGTTGGCCAGCGGCGAGAACGCCACATAGCCGATGTGCAGTTCTTCCAGCACTGGGAACAGATTTTCATACCACCGTGCCATCATGGAGTAGCGGTTCTGAATGGCTGTCACCGGACAGACTGCGTGAGCGTGGCGGATCGTGTCTTCCGTAGCTTCGGACAGCCCCCAGTGGGTGATCTTGCCCTCGCGGATGAGGTCGGCCATTACGCCCGCCACCTCCTCAATGGGAATCTTCGGGTCCAGCCGGTGCTGGTAATAGAGGTCAATGTGGTCGGTGCCCAGCCGTTTCAGAGACGCTTCCACCGATGCACGGATGACCTCCGGACGGGAATCCGGTACCAGCGGCTTATTGGTGGCGGTGCTGCTCATGTCAAAGTGAATGCCAAACTTGGTGGCAAGCACGATTTTGTCCCGATAGGGCTTCAGCGCCGCCCCCACCAGTTCCTCATTGTCATGTGGGTGCCCCGGTGTACCGTAGACCTCCGCAGTATCAAAGAAGGTATAGCCCAGATCCACTGCCTGTGCCAGCAGCTCCGTCATTTCCTTTTTGTCGGCAGGGGCTCCGTAGGCGTGGCTCATGCCCATGCAGCCGAGACCGACCGCAGAAACAGTCAGATCACTGCCTAAAGTACGGTACTGCATCTTACACTTCCTTGCTCAGCTTGGCGGCATCGGCCTTGCTGGTCACCATGCCGCTATATGCCATGCCGTAGAGCGCGGCGAAGCGCTTCATGGTGTACTCGCCCGCCTCCAGCATCCATTTTTCAGGGGCAGCGCCCTGAAATACAAAGTACAGCCTGCGGCTGGACAGAGAACCGTTTTCCACCTTACCATAGAACCGGTCCAGCACATTGCGGACGCTGCCGCAGATATTGTGCCAGTAGACGGGAGAGCCGATGACGATGGTGTCCGCCTTCTTCATGGCGGCAATAACGGCATTCAGCTCGTCACCGGGGAGATTCTGACCGAAAGCACCGATGGTGTAGTCAGTCAGATTCAGGGTTTCATATTCGTGATCTTTCAGCAGCTCCGCCGCCAGTGCAGCGGTGTTCCCGTTTTTGTTGGGACTGCCGTTGATAAATAAAATGCTCATAGTGATGCTCCTTATTTCAGTTTTTGATATTCTTCTTCACTCACCGGTTCACACCACTGACTGCGGCAGTTTTCTCCGGGTACTTCCACCGCCAGATGGGAGAACCAGCTGTCCGGCGCAGCGCCGTGCCAGTGCTTTACACCGGGCATAATGTTGACTACATCGCCGGGGTGCAGCTCCTGCGGCTCCTTGCCCCATTCCTGATAGTAGCCCCGGCCTGCCACGCAGACGAGGATCTGCCCGCCGCCCTTGTCCGCCTCGTGGATGTGCCAGTTGTTGCGGCAGCCGGGTTCAAAGGTTACATTGAATACTTTGACCTGCTCCGTGGAAACCGGCGCAAGATAGCTCTGTCCGCTGAAATACTGTGCGAAACCGTCATTGGGCACTCCGATGGGAAATACCATGCTGTTTTGATGACGCTGCTTTTCGTCGGCGCTTTCCTCGTCTGCCCAGATGTCCTTTGCCATGCGGAATGCTGCCCATGCCTTCGGCCAACCCGCATAAAATGCGGCGTGTGTCAGGATCTCCGCAATTTCACTGCGGGTGATCCCGTTTTCTTTTGCCATTGCCAGATGATGACCGAAGGAGGTATCCGTCAGCCCCTGCGCCATCAGTGCTGTCACGGTGATGAGGGAGCGGTCGCGGGCGGAAAGCTCGCTTTCACGGCTCCAAACCTCACCGAAAAGAACATCGTCATTGAGCTGTGCGAACTTCGGCGCAAATTCACCAAGCACATCTCTGCCTGCTGTAATTTTTCTCATAATGCAGCCCCCTTATCTGTGAAAGTTTGTGAAAATCATTGGTTCCTTATGGAGCAGTTCCACTTCGATGCCCTCGGCCTCCAGCGTGTTTTTCAGTTCGGTCAGGGCGGTATATGTGCAACCCCTTGGACGGGGGCTGCCGTTTACTAACAATGCTTTCATCGAAATCACTCCTTATGCGAAAATTGTTTCCAGCCATGCAGCGTAATCCCTGACCCAGCCACCGTCAGAGCCGAAGCCGTGAGGCCAGCCGGTCAGCACGATGCGCCCGGCGAAAACGCTGTTCCTACGCATTACAGACCCAGTCCATTGACCCAGGACTGCACATCATCACTGGAAACGCCAGAGGAGAACCGCTGGCCTTCCTGCCAGTCGCCGGTACCGGCCATGTCGGCCAGCAAACTGCCGCTCTGACCCATGCCGGAGGAGGAAGAAGTGGCAAATGGGATGACGGTCTTGCCGTTGAAATCATTGTTTTTTACAAAGGTGTCCACAGGCCACGCTGCGATGCCCCACCAGATGGGATAACCGATGAACACGGTGTCATAGGAATCCCAATCGGAAACTTCGGTGGTGGTCAGGGAAACATCCCGCAGGGACTCGTCATCATGTTCCCGGCTGACGCGGCTGTCGGGGTTCGTCCAGTTTAGGTCATCGCTGGTGTAAAGCTCGGTGGGAACGATTTCAAAGAGGTCGGCACCGGCGGCCTCTGCAATGTCCTTGGCCACCCGCTCGGTGTTACCGGAAGCGGAGTAGTAGACCACCAGCGTCTTGCCGGTCTCGAACTGAGTTTCCGGCTCGGATTCTGCGGGAGCGGTCGAGGAGCTTTCGGACGGTCCGGTGGTGGGTCGCCGCAGAGGTTTCGGGCTGTGTGGTGGAAGATGCAGGCTTGTTGGCAGAGCCGCAGGCGGCAAGGCTAAGTACGAGCACGACGCTCAACAGTAGTGCAGTCAGTTTTTTCATGATAAAATCATCCTTTCAATTCAATTTTTGTTTTATTTAATTCGCAGAGAATGCCATATATTTCATCGTGGGTCAGCTTTTTGCAGCAGCCCTCGGTGAATACAGTAGAATCAGCGATGGCACGGAAGTTGGTGTCAACGGGAATGCCCAGCTCGGCAAAGGTGGTGGGCAGGCCAATTTCCTTGATGAACGCAGCCAGTGCGTCGATACCGGCAAGAGCGGTTTCCTCGTCGCTGCTCTTGGGTGCGATGCCCCACACATTCTGTGCAAACCGTGCAAACCGCGCCGCGCCGGACTTGTAAATGTGGCGGTACAGGATGGGGTGAATGACCGCCAGCCCCGCACCGTGGTTGCAGTTGGTATATGCACCCAACTGGTGCTCGATCATGTGGCACTGGAAGTCCGTGACTTTGCCGATCTTCAAAATGCCGTTTTCCGCCATGGCGGACGCCCACGCCAGCTCGCTGCGGGCATCGTAATTGTCGTGGTCCGTCAGCAGGACACGAATGTTGCGGATGACGCTGCGCATGACGGCTTCGCTGATGTCATCGGAAAGATTGTTTTCATCCGGCTTGCCGAAGTAGGTCTCCATGGCGTGACTCAGGGTATCAAAGGCACCGGAGATGACCTGTTTCATGGGAACGGACAGGGTATAGCTGGGGTCGAGGAAAGCAAAATCCGCCTGTGCGCCCCAGAGTGCACCTTTAATTTTCTTTTCCTCGTGGGTGATGACGGCACCGTTATTCATCTCGCTGCCGGTACCGAACACTGTGACGATGGTGCCGAGGGGGATAAACTCCGTTGGGAATGTGTGCTTGGTGTTCTCCAGTTCCCAGATGTCCTCGTCCAGTTTAGCCTGCGCGGAGATGACCTTGCAGCAGTCGGACACGCTGCCGCCGCCCACAGCGAGGATAAGGTCAACATGATTTTCCCGCGCCAGCTTTGCGCCCTCCTGCACCTTTGCATAGGTGGGGTTGGGCATGATGCGGTCGAACTCCACGACGCGCTTGCTCGCGGCGTTCAGGATGCCCATGACCTCATCATACACGCCATTGCGCTTGATGGAGCCGCCGCCATACGCCAGCATGACGGTTTTCCCGTAGTTCACCAGCAGACTGCCGAGGTACTCTTTCACACCGCCCTTACCAAAATACACCTTGGTCTTGTTCTCAAAAATAAAGTTGTTCATAAAAACGCATCCTTTCCGAATGTTATTTCTTCATCTGCTTTTCCCAAAAGGAAACGGCATCGTTGATCCAGCCCTCGGCACTTGTGCCGGTGCCCAGACCGAAACCGTGACCCAGACCGGAATACACATGAAACTCCGTATCGATACCGGCTTCCTGCATAGCACCCAGTCGCGCCTGCATGACCCGCCAGTTGGCGATGCCGTCCCTGTCACCGACACAGGCATAGGTGGGCGGATCACTTTCGGAATACTCGCTCAGTCCCGTGTACTGCATGATGACCGCGCCGGGACGGGGCAGATTGCCGCCGCCAAAGGCTTCTGCACCGTAAGACCCAAGCCACGCCGCCATTCGCGCTCCCGCCGAGCCGCCCCATAGGGAGTAGCAATCGGTGTCCACTTCCAGTTCATCCGCATGGTCAAAGATGAAGCGGATAGCTCTTGCCAAGTCCTCGCAGGCGATCTGTGCGCCGGGTCGGTAAATAAGAGCGAAGGCATTATAGCCTTTCTTGGAAAGTTCCAGCGCATGAGGGAAGCTGTCCTGCATGGCACCCACGTAGGCGAACGCACCGCCCGCATTGCAGATGGCGAGCTTCTCGCCGGGAGTTCCCTTGAAGAAAAACAATCCTGTATCTTCTTTGGCAGGGTCAGCGGCCTTTTCCTCATCGGTGTAGATGTCATAGAAGATGGTTTGGCCGTCCGCTGCCCGCTCTCGCAGGGTGTTCACGATCTCCACCGTTTCGTCCGGATCGATATGGCTGTAGTAGGTCAGTTGAAGTTCTTCCAGCGTGTCGCCGCTGTAATAGTAGTCATCTGTCGGGAACAGCAGCCGTCCAAAGCCGTCAAAGGACGGAGCATTGATAACCTCTTCGATTTTTGTATTGCGGGTAAAGGGTTCGGCTTTGTTTTGCACGGATTCGTTCACTTCCTTGTCTACCGCGCCGGAGCTGCATCCGGTCAAGAGCAGCATGGCGCATAGAACCATTGCCATGTATGAGACTGGTTTCATAGGTTCGACCACCTTTTGTTTTCTGTCATCATTATAAAAAAAGCGAGGCTTCTAGAGAAGTCTCGCTTCGTTCATCAGTATATACCTTTGGGTTATAATCAGCTGTACAGCTCTTTGCTGATGATTTTGGCTGCATCCAAAAAGAGCTGTACCATCGGTGTCGGCTCCGGGGAATGGAGAATGCCATAGGGAATGCTGTAATTCCATTCCACTGGGATTACCTTCAAAAGCGGATGGACAGTTGCCCAACCGGGAATAGCCAGCAAAACGTCATTGGTGTTCTCACAGCGGTTGAACACATCCATGTTGTAAAAGTCGAAATCTACGATATGGATCTGCGGATGGTGCTGCCAGAGGTCATCCCGGAGCTGATCCACATAATGGCTCCAACCCCGGTGCATCAGCATGAGATTTTCGCCATAAAGATCTGTGATCTGTAATTTATCCTTTGCTGCCAGTCGATGGTGAATGGAAACAGCGCAGTGGAACGGGCCTCTGACAAGCTCCAGTCCTGCGCACCCCCGCAACTTCAGCATGGTCTCATCGAAAATGCCGCCCACCACATCAATGTTCTTTCCGAGATTTGCAAGGATCTCTCTCGCATTTTCCGGGGTGTTTTCAAAGGGGACAATCTGAAATTTGATGTCCGGGTGCAGGGCCTGGACTCTTGACCAGAGCTCCATCAGGAGTTGTGCCGGAGTCATGGGCGAGGAACCGATGCGGATGATATTCTCATCCTCCTGCATGGCGTTTTTTGCCCGTGTCACGGAGTCCCGGCAATATCGAATGATATATTTGGCATCCTGATACATGGAGCGTCCAGCTTTTGTCAATGTCAGCCCACGGTGACTGCGGTCGAATAGCTTCACGCCGAGGGATTCCTCTAAAAGATTGATTTGCTTGATGACAGCCGTGGGCGTGATGTAGCTTTCTTCGGCGGCTTTGTTGAAGCTGCCTGCATCCGCCACACGGAGAAAAGTCTCAAGTTGTGGGTTATACATGAAGCACCTCCTTTTTTAGAGCATTCCAAAATGCTTCAGTGCTTCCGTAATGGCTCTTTCCTTATCCGGCGGGCATTGCGGCTGTTTAGCATTCTCGGACTTGGGCTTGTTGTAATTCTCTCGCTCAATAATGCCGTGTTTCTGCTTTACCTGCGCGATATAAAGACTACTAACCTTCAATCCGCTGTGTTCCAGAACATACTCCTTGATTTGCCCATAGGTTGCCATTCCTCTTTTATCCTGCACCATTTCTTCCACATCCACATCAATGTTGATATGTGTCACCGGGTTTCTCAGAACTAAGAGGCATACCGTCTCCACATGCTTCGTCCTCGGGAAAAGGTCCACCGGTTGCACCTTTTCTGCCCGATACCCATGCTCTTCCAGCCACTTGGCATCCCGGGCGGCGGTGGAGGGGTTGCAGCTGACATAGACCACCCGGCGGGGGGACATGGTGACGACAGCGGAAAGGGTTGCTTCGTCACAGCCTTTGCGGGGCGGGTCGAGGACGATGACGTCGGGGTGGAGGCCCTCGGCGGCGAGCTGAGATGCGGCTTTGCCCGCGTCGGCGCAGAAGAAGCGGCTTCTGGCGGCGACGGCTTCACCCATGCGGGCCGCGTTGGCCTTGGCGCTGTCGATGGCTTCGGGCACGATCTCCACGCCGATGAGCGAGCGGCAGCGGTCCACCATCGAAAGGCCGATGGTGCCCATGCCGCAGTAGAGGTCCAGCAGAAGGTCGTCCGGCTGGAGCTGAGCGTATTCTGCGGCGATGCCGTAAAGCCGCTCGGCGGCGAGGGTGTTGACCTGATAGAACGACAAGGGGCCCAGCTGCACCGGAACGTCGCAGAGGGTGTCCTCGATGAACCCGGGGCCGTACAGGGTGTGGGTCTCGCTGCCCAGGATCACATTGGTGTTTCTGGCGTTGACATTGATCAGGATGGTGGCGATATCGGAAAACTGCGCAGTCAGTGCGCGGCAAAGCTCCTCTGCGTGGGGCAGCTTTGCCCGGGTGCAGACCAGACAGACCATGATCTGGCCGCTGTGCGCACCCCGGCGCAGGAAGATGTGCCGCACCAGACCCTTGCCGGAAGCCTCATCGTAGGGCTGGATGCCGTGTGCACCGAAAAAGCTGCACAGTGCGTTGCCGATGTCGTTCAGGACGCCGGGCTGCAGCTTGCAGTCCGGGCAGGGGACGATGCGGTGAGTGCGCCCGGCGTAAAAGCCGATGCAGGGTACGCCGTTCTTGTCTACGCCCACAGGAAACTGCACCTTGTTGCGGTAGCGGTCCACTTCGGGGGAGGGGAGGGCGTCCAGCACCGGCACATCCAGCCCGCCGATGCGGCGGAACGCATCGACGACGTTTTCCTGCTTGGCCCGCAGTTCGGCGGCGTAATCCAGGTGCCGCAGGCTGCAGCCGCCGCAGGGGCCTGCCACGGCGCAGTCTACAGGGATGCGGTCCGGCGAGGGGGTGAGCAGCCTGTCCAGAATGCCGAAGGCGTACCGGCCGCAGTCCTTGACGATGCGCACCTGCGCCTCGTCGCCGGGGGCAGTGCCCGGGACAAAGACGGCCTCGCCCTCCGACGAGTGGGCCACGCCGCTGCCGTCGTTGGAAAGCCGCTCGATGGTCAGGGTCAGCACCTGATTTTTCTGTAAGGGCATGGGGATTCTCCTTTTGTGGTGGGGTTATTCCGAGGCTTCGGGGGCGTCGGTCTGGGACGCCAGATACTTGCTGGGCGGCACACCTTTGGCGCGCTTGAACACCCGCGAGAAATAGAACTGGTCAAAGAAGCCGACTGAGATGGCGACCTCGGCAATGGACAGGTTGCCCGCGCGCAGCAGCTTGCAGGCTTCGTTGATGCGG
>OKTZ01000269.1_pt1 | contig 19981 bp, 15 predicted proteins | sample 1606711 | NCBI WGS metagenome assembly OKTZ01 (sample SAMEA3882535, study PRJEB24775) | human gut metagenome | biome: human-associated habitat; feature: intestine environment; material: feces | place: Netherlands | collected 2009/2010 | reverse complement strand
GACATGCCCGAAATCATGTCGTATATATAAAACAAGAGCTGGAAGCTCCAATTTAATACTTCCAGCTCAATCATTATCATAGAAGAATCATATTTACAGACTTTTCTTCATAGTCTCTTTTATGCTTCCCCCCATCACTTAAAAATGTTTAAATTCTTAATATATAGTCTTTTTATTATCTCTTCACAAAGTACTCTTCATACCATACAAGGAACGTATAGATTGTCCATACTTTTCTCCAGTTATCAGAATTTCCTCCAACATATTCATCAAAAATCGCATTGATTGCATCCACATCAAAGAATTTCTCTGCAATATCACTGTGGAAGAGACGCTGTACATCCTGATTATATCTCTCATCAGCCATCCAGATACGAATTGGTACGATGAATCCTAACTTCTTACGGAATGCGATTTCTTCCGGAAGAACCTTTGCAGCTGCTGTACGGAATGCCACCTTATTCTGCTCTTCATTTACTTTAAAGCGAGACGGCATACGAGATGCGATATCAAAAATTCTTCTATCTGTCAACGGCATACGGATCTCAAGTCCAGCTGCTGTACTCATCTTATCAACATTCAGGTAAATATCACCCTCCAGCCAGATCTGAATATCTACATCAGACATCTTTGTCAACGGATCAAGACCTTCTGTCTCCTCGTAGATTCCTCGTGCAAGTTCAATCGGCAGTACGTCTGGATCGTATTTCTTAAGAATCTTCTGCTTCTCTTCTTCTTTCATGATATTGGTATTTCCAACATAGAAATTCTTCAGATTCTCACCATAACGCTCTGCATTTCTGTACATGTTATAACCACCGAAGAATTCGTCAGAACCCTCTCCGGAATAACAGATCTTCGTATGTTCTGCTGTTGCATTACATCCAAGTGTAAATACAATCGCAGATGCATCTCCAAGTGGTTGCTCCATATTGTACATAACATAAGGTACAATATCAAAGAACTGCTCCGGTGTAATGATACTTCTGGAAAATTTTCTTCCAAGAAGCTGTGCTGTCTTCTCTGCAAGAACAGATTCATCAAATCTCTCTTCCTCATATCCACAACAGTCTGCCTGCTCTGCGTCAGACATTGCAAGTACATAGGAAGAATCAACTCCACCAGACAGGAATGATTCTACTTTTTCATCTGCTGTTTTTACCTCTGGCATGATTTCTTTCAGAGTATTATGAATCTCATCAGCCCAATCTTCCAGAGTCTTGCTCTCATCCGGATGAAATTCCGGTTTCCAGTATCTGTGAATCTCAAGCTTTCCATCCTGCCAGATCAGATAGCGTCCCGGTAACAGTTTTTTCAGTCCACGGAAAAATGTATTCTCTCCGGCAACATAGGTCAGACTTAAATACAGCTGAAGCATCTCTTCATTCAATTCTTTCTTAAATCCCGGCTGATCGATAATATCACGGATCATCGTTCCATAAAGAAGCTCTCCATCTTCTGTCTCATAGTAATAGAATGGTTTTGTTCCAAACTGATCTCTCAGACAGAAAAGCTTCTGCTCTTCCTCATCCCACAGAGCAAATGCAAACATTCCGTGCATATGATCTGCCATCTCGCATCCCCATGTCTGATATGCCTTAATCAAAATCTCATGTTCTCTTTCTTCTCTGGAAAGTGTAAGATCAATTCCAAGTCTCTCACAAAGTTCTTCCCAGTTACGAATATGTCCTCTGTATGTTTTTACAATTATCATCTGTTTAACCTCTCTTTTGTCACCATCTTTGGTTTTTGAAAGTTGTTTCTTCTCCCGCTTATATCCTACAGATATCAACAACTTTCACGGTTCAATCCTATTCTATCACACTAACTTTTTCTTGTAAATTCTCAACTGTCACTCTGATACCCATCTCACCTTCATTCGCTTCTTCCATTTGCACTTCTTCTGCTGCGCTACTTCCTGCTATCTCTGCATCAACATACCCAAAACGAATCACTGCCTGTGGCCAGTTAAGGCTGATTCTTGGTTTCTTCCCTTTCTCCGCACCTGCTTTTTCAATCAGATCAAGCAATTCTTCCAGAACTGTTTTTGTCAGATAACCTCCGCGCCAGTGAAACGTCAGAATTCTTCCTTTCTTTGCCATCTGAAGTGCTCTTTTATAAACTTCTTCCGTTTTTGTAAAAGACAGTTTCTTTTCTTTATAATAGAAATGATCTCCGTCCATACACTTCATAGCCGGAGCGATCAAAGGCTCATGATCCCGGAAAATCGATTTATCTTCCAAATTGAAATAATCATAACGGATTTCTTCTCCGATCGTACAGTTTCTTGTAAGTGTATTATCAAATGTCGCATCTAAATGATAATATTTTCCATTAATCCGCACGATATTCCATGTATGACGGTATTTGATTCCCTTATCCGGATTATTCCCGCAAATAGCGATCATACACCAGACTCCAAGCTCATCGCACAGCACCTTCACCGCTTTTGCGATCCCCTCACAAACTCCGACACCCTGTCCTAACGGACCAATAATTTCATGTGAATAAGGTTTCTTCAATTTATCATATTTTATATTCTCGCAAATGAAATCATGAATGTATTTTTCTTTCTCTGATTCTGATAATTTCTGCGCCGGTCGTGCAAGTTTCTCTACTCTGGATTTCATTGCCTTCTGATGTTCTTTCACCTTCGCCCGGTCAAACAAATATTCCGGCAGAAACTGAATGTTCGGCGATTCCTGATAATAACGATACTTAAATCCCGTTGCCCAGAAAATCTCCGGGTGATCCAGGCGCATCTGGAAGAATACATTATACAGTTCTTCTCCGCTCATACGCGGTACCTGAATCTCCTTCTCCATCTGCAAGACGCCCTGACAGATTGCATGATACGTTGCCTGCTGCATCTTGTTCATCTTACTATAATAAAATGGTTCCATACCTATCCTCTCCGGTCAGCAGAAAATTCTTCTATCTGAACTTTTCGTTTTTTTCCTTTCTTTTCCCAGATCATCAGACTGATTTTGTATTGGAGTGAATCTCTTGATGCAATAAATGGTTCCTCACGAAATATATTTATCCGAAATCCCTGTTCTTCTAACTCTCGTTTCCGCTCTGATGCTCTCTTCTCAGTCTTACGATTCTGACTTTCTTCCTCATCTGTGAATTTTCTTCTCGGGTAATTTGCTGCTGCCATCTTCAGTTCTTCCATCAAAAGATCTGTGACTTCTGCATGACGCTTTTCCTGCAGCATCCCGGCAATCTTTTTTGCACTCCGCTTCCATGAATGTTTCTGATAAAACTTTAGACATCTTAGTAACTTTTTATCTTCTACTGTTGCCGCAAGCTCCTGCATCACTTGATGTGCTTCTGCTGACGGTACCCACGGATTTTCCCTTGGAACTACATATTGCTCTGAAACTGCCGGATAACAGCAATGATTCAGCGGCGGAAAGTCCGCCAGCACAGCTAGTTTCCGCTCCGTCTGATTACAGTATTTTGCTCCCAGATAATCCAGTTTATCCCGTACGATTGCAATCTTATATTCTATCTGACGCAGATATTCCGCACCTTTCACCCAGAAATGTCCGATTTCTCCATAGTCATATAAATGTACTTCTTCACTTAAATCCTCAAAAAAAATCGTAACCACTGTCTCACCCTGATGAACTACAAGGACATAGGACTCCTTCGGTTCTTCTGTTACACTTAACTCCGCTTCTAGTTCACCTTCATACTCCGCCTTGTATTGCCCTGTCATCCTTGCGTTTTCAAAGACAAGAAAGCTCTCTACCGCATCGTTCATCAAATAAACCAACCGCAGTTTTTCTTCTGTAAAAAGCAGTTCAAACTGTCCTTGTTCCAGCACTTCTCCTAGTTTCAGAAATGCTTCCGGCAATTGAATTTCACTCATTTTCCGCTCCCTCAGTGCATTTGTCTTCCAGGCACTCACGAATCTTGTCTTCTTTCAAATCCTCACCGATCACGATCAGAATCTCCTGTCCTTCTTTGATTGGATTTACTGTCATCTTCTGTGTTGTCGCATTCAGTTCCATCCAGCCACCGGATTGATTCTTCATAAATCCTTTTACACGGAACACTCTTCCGATATCATTAAGATTTTTATTGTTTTCTTTTTCAGAATCATCTGTGCATCCACGTTTACCAAACAGCTTTTTCACAGCCGGAACCAGTTCTTCTTCTGTCCGATTCAGATTCATAAAATATAAGGTTTGGAATCCATCCTTTTCTGTACCTTCCGGTCTGCGAAACGACTCAATCTGATAGCTGCTGTTCTGAATCTGTGCAAAATCTTCCTCTGTCAGCATATCCCAGTCTTTTGCGATCACTTCTTTTTCAATTCTTCTGGTACATCCAATGCGTTCAAGAGAACGATTGACATGTGAAATAATTCTGTTTTCCTGTTCTTCACAAGCATTGTCCTTATCCAGCCTGCTCAACACGATCACACCCGCATCCGCCACCTCAGATCCCAGCAAATATTCCGCCTGATCTGACAGATTTTCTTCCAGTCCCGCATCTACGATTGTGATCACACTTCCGATTTCGTACCACCGATCCAGAGGTTCTTCTCTTAATCCATCAAAAAATTCATCCACGTCATAGATTCCTGACGGCTCCACGATTACTCTGTCATATCCACACATTGCCATAGAGATCAGCTTTGTCTTGAATCGTCTGCGGTGTGTCTCTTTATCACACCCTCCGGAAATCATTTCCAGTTCACATTTTTCTCCCTGCAGCTCCTGAAGAAGCATCATATCCACATTCACCGCACCGAAATCATTTTCCAGAATTCCGATATTCAGACCCTGACGAAGCAGGTAGGATGCATACTCTTTTATAAATGTTGTCTTTCCCGCTCCCAGAAAACCTGTAATCAAATCTATCTTTACCATGATTGTTCCTCTCATATCTGATATACTCGCACAATTTACTCTAACTATAATACCACAATCTCCTTGCATTTCAAGAATTCCTCGGCATTCTTCTGCGCATCTCTGTGGTCTTGCCAGAGACTATATCAGATGGTGGATTGACTCCATCATTTGATATAAATATAGAGTATTGAATCCACCGCCTGTTTTCCCTATAATAAACTTATCAACAATAAACGTTATTTTTTACGAGATTTTCAACATTTTCATCTCATCAAAACACACTTTGTGAAGATAACGCTTACGAAACGGAGAATTTATTATGGAATTTCAGAAGATCAGTTCCCCTTCCCTGAGGGATCTGTTTATTGAACAATTAGAACATCTGATTCTTTCCGGCAAGCTACAGGTCGGAGAGAAACTTCCGCCGGAACGCCAGCTTGCTGAAATGATGCAGGTCAGCCGTGCGGTTGTCAACAGCGGGATCAGTGAGCTGGAGAAGAAAGGATTCCTCACCGTAAAACCCCGCAGTGGAACTTATGTAGCAGATTTCCGCAGAAAAGGGACTCTGGATACATTGATTGCGATCATGAATTACAACGGCGGACGCATGCGTGATCAGGAGATTCGTTCCATCTTCGAAGTCCGCATTGCGCTTGATACACTTGCTGCACAGCTCGCCATCGACACGATCAGCGACAAAAACATCCAGCGTCTCCTCGAATTCGTTAATCAGATCCGTGATGCACAGGATGTCACCACTGCCATTGAAGCTGCTTACGAATTCCAACACGAGTTTGCCCTGATTTCCGGAAATACATTGATTCCACTTATTTTCCAGTCTTTCCGAGCACCGATTTTTAATATGTGGGAACGTTATTGTGAACTCTATGGGATAGAAGAATTATATCGAAGCAATTATAAGACCTGGACCTATATCCGAGACCGGGATACCCAAGGAGCGATTGCATGGGTTCAGCAATCCATGCAAGACTGCATTGATGGGGAACATCAGATTTACTATTCCAATGAGTTTGTATAAATTTGTATTTGTCTGTCTGATTCTCCATATTGAAGTAAAGGATTTGGTGGTGAATAAGGCCGCAAGAATGGTGCTATATTCCAAACAGAAGTGTTTGCTTAACGGGACGAATCTGAAAGACTTCATACAAGTTTTGATTTGTTGCACGTAAGTGATTGCTGTGGAACGAATTCAACACTTGAATACAGAATTCTGGACGGAAGTAAAAAAGGGAACGCTATCGACTATATGACACAACTTGTGCCAATTTGTAAATTTTAGTCAATAGCGTTCCCTTTTCATATCCCTTCTGATTTGCATTTCGATAAGAATAATCTGCATTCAAATCATTTCTGATCTGATGAACCTGAGTGTTTGGATGGACTCTTGCATAAGATATGCATTTGGCGTAAGAGTGTACGAAGACATTTTGCGCGGATTGTTAGAAGAAGCGAGATACAAACCACACACGGTGCATATCTCGCTTCTTTGTTACAATCCCTCAAAAGGCTGAGGGAACGGGCCCTGCATATCGTTGCAAGAGACCGTCCAAACACGCCCTTCTTCATTTATTTAAATTTTGAACCAGCCAATATTCTTATTGCTAAATACAAATTTATTTTGACTTCACTTCTCTCCACAATTCGTTATACAGCGCCTCATTTTCATCTCCGAGGAAATTAAACGTCTCACAGTTTTTCAACTGATCAATATCAGGGAATGCAATCGTGCTGTTTCTCATGTAGTCATCCTCGATCAATGCCTGCCCGGCAGAGTTAGGGATGGAGTAAGTGATGTATTCAAAATTCATTTTTGCAATATCCGGTCTACAGAGGAAGTTGATGAATTCTTCTGCATGTTCCTTATTCTCTGCATTTTTTGGAATAACCCAGGAATCAATCCAAAGATTAGAACCTTCCTTAGGAATCACGTAATCGAGATTTGGATTCTCCTGCTGGCAGTAGAGTGCTTCGCCGGAATAAATTACTCCGAGAGCTGCTTCATTTCCAATCATTTTATCACGTACCTGGTCGATAACATATGCCTGCACAAGAGGTTTCTGTTCAATCAGCAGATTTTTGGCAGCCTGAAGTTCATCTAAGTCTGTTGAATTTAATGAATAGCCCAGGTATTTTAAAGCGACACCAAAGGCATCTCTTACACTGTCCTGCATAAGGATGCTATCTTTATATTTTTCATCCCACAGAACACCCCAGCTGTCAATTGGTTCATCTACCATTTTCTTGTTATAAAGGATTCCGACAGTCCCCCAAAGATAAGGAACAGAATATTTATTATCAGGATCAAATCCTTTGGCAAGATCCATATATTTCTGATCGATATATTTCAAATTTGGGATGTTGTCATAATTAATCTCTTCCAAAAGATTATTCTCAATCATTCTCTGAATCATATAATCAGATGGACATACGACATCGTATGCAATCGCTCCCGACTGAATTTTTGGATACATGATCTCGTTTGTCTCAAATTCTTCATATACGACATCAATACCGGTTTCTTCTTCAAACATATCAATAACATCAGGATCAATATAATCACCCCAGTTATAAACAATTACCTGGCCTTGTGAGGAGATAACATCGTTCTTTCCATAAATAAAACCACCGATGATAATAAGCACAGCCATAGCAACAGGTACCAGACGTTGGAAGAAAAATCTTCCAAATTTTTGTGCTTTTCCGAAACGCTTTATTTTTACTACTTTTTTCTTTTCGGCAGGTGACATATTGATCAGGATCAAAAGTAACAGCACTGTAACAAACATAATGGTTGAAAGTGCATACATTTCAGGCTTGATTCCTTTACGGACTTCACTGTAAATCTTGGTTGAGAGTGTATCAATACCAGGACCTTTTGTGAAATGCGTGATCACAAAGCAGGAAACCGGAGAAAATTCCAGGCATAATATCTGGAAGTACTACTTTGAAGAATGCATAGGCCGGAGAAGCTCCAAGGTCTAGTGCAGCTTCATAAGTTCTACGGTTCGTCTGTTTTAATTTTGGCATTACACTTAAGATGACATAAGGTATGTTGAATGTAATATGTGCCAAAAGGATTGTTTTGAATCCAAGTGTGAAGCGGAATGCAATGAAGAGAAGCATCAGGGATACTCCTGTTACGATATCGGCATTCAGCATAGGGATGTTTGTAACTCCCATAAAAAGGGTACGCATTCTTGAATTCATTGCCTGCATGCCAAGTGCGGCACAAGTACCGATCAATGTTGCAATCAGTGCAGAGAGCAATGCAATGATCAGTGTTGTGTACAATGCATTCATAATCTCTTTGTTTTGGAAAAGAGACACATACCATTTTCCGGTGAATCCGCCCCATTTGGAACGTGTTTTAGTATTGTTAAAGGAGAGGACCATCAAAGTCACGATCGGTGCATACAGAATAATGCAGATCAGTGCCAGATAGATCTTTTTTGCTATAGTTTTCATTAAAATGCTGTCCCCTCCCCGTTTTTATCATATTTGGCGATCACAGCCATACTTGCGATGATGAAGATCATCAGCACCAGGGATAAACCGGAACCGGTATGCCAGTTGCTTCCCTGTTTGAATTCCTGCTCGATCACGTTTCCAATCAGAAGAATCTTGCTTCCACCGAGAAGGTCGGAAATAACAAAGGTCGTCAGCGCAGGTACGAAGACCATAGTGATACCACTGATAATTCCAGGAATGCTCAAAGGAAAGATGATCTGTGTAAATGTCTGAAATTCATTGGCTCCAAGATCTCTTGCTGCGTAAATGACATCTTTATCAATCTTTGCCAATACATTATAAATAGGAAGCACCATAAAAGGCAGGAAGTTATATACCATACCTAATACAATAGCCCCCGGTGTATTGATGATAGACTGCTGTGGCAGATGGAAGAATGCAAGAATGCTGTTGATCACACCATTTTTTTCAAGCAGTGTCTGCCAGGCGAGTGTACGCAGAAGAAAGTTCATCCACATAGGAAGAATAAAAATCAGTACGATAAGACTTGTCTGGTTCATGTTTTTTTCAGATAAAATCATTGCAAGAGGATATGCAAGAACCAGGCAGATCAGTGTGCTGACCAGGGAAAGCAGCAGTGCAAGTCCGAGTGCTTTCAGATTTTCAGGCGAAGCCATCATTGCAATGTTAGACCAGGTAAAAGTCCCTTCTTTATCTGTCAGACCATAATAAAAGATCATGAGCAGTGGGATAATAATAAATGACACGGACCAGAAAAGATAAGGCCCGGCAAATAATTTTCTATTCTTCAACAGCAGGTGCCTCCTCATCTTCAGATTCTGGTTTTTTCATAATCTGGATGTCAAAAGGATCCACTTTGATTCCGACTTCAGTTCCTACAGGGAACATATCTGTGCTATGTACGAGAAGTTCATAGTTGTTGGCAAGAACTTCCATCTCGTAGTGAACGCCCTTAAAGATCAAGTTTGTTACAATTCCGTCAATAACACCTTCTCCAGGCTTGACAAGATCAATATCTTCCGGACGGATTACAGCATCGACCGGACGGTTATGACCAAATCCTACGTCTACACATTTCCAGACAGCACCGAGCATACGGACAACTTTGTCTTCGAGCATGGTTGCAGCAATAATATTACTGTCTCCGATAAAATCAGCTACGAATGCATTTTGCGGTTCGTTATAAATATCTTCCGGGGTGCCGATCTGCTGGATGTATCCCTGATTCATAACGACAATCGTATCAGACATTGTAAGAGCTTCTTCCTGATCGTGCGTTACATAGACAAATGTAATTCCAAGTTCATTTTTTAATCGGATCAGTTCATATTGCATATCCTGGCGAAGTTTTAAGTCCAATGCACCAAGTGGTTCATCAAGAAGAAGAACCTTTGGTTCATTTACAATCGCACGTGCGATTGCGATTCGCTGCTGCTGACCACCACTTAAGGAGTCAGGAGAACGATCCCCGTATCCTTCCAGATTGACAAGCTTTAAGGCATAATGAATTTTATCGCGGATATAGCCTTTAGATTTACCTTTGATCCTCAATCCAAAAGCAATATTTTCTGCAATGGACATATGAGAGAAGAGGGCATATTTCTGGAATACGGTATTCAGCTGACGACGGTTTGGCGGAAGACTGTTGATATTTTTTCCATCAAAAATAATATTACCGGAGTCCGGTGTCTCAAATCCACCGAGAATACGTAATAGTGTTGTTTTTCCACATCCACTAGGACCAAGGAGTGTGAGAAATTCGTTCTCACGGATATAAAGATTTAATTTATCCAGAATTACATTTTCGTCATAGGATTTGGTAATATCTATGATATCGATCAGTTTATTAGACATTTTTATCCTCCGTATATAATTGTTTTATCTGATTCATCCGGCTGACTGCATTACGCAAGAGCAGATCAGCGAGAGTGAGTGCGGTCATTGCTTCCACAACAACAACTGCGCGCGGTACGATGATTGGATCATGACGTCCGTGAATAGACAGTTCGATTTCTTCGCCTGAATTAGTTACAGTGTGCTGCATCTGAGAGATCGAAGGTGTTGGCTTGATCGCAGCTCTTAAGATTAATTGAGAACCATCACTCATGCCACCCAAAGTTCCACCGGAATGATTCGAAGTTTTCATAACCTGTCCCTGTTGCATGCAGAAAGGATCATTGTTTGTGCTTCCGGTAGAAGAGGCACTCTGAAAGCCATCGCCGATTTCGACACCTTTTACGGCTCCGATAGACATGATTGCCTGTGCAAGTAAAGCGTCCAGTTTATCGAAGACCGGTTCACCGAGACCGGCTGGAAGATGGTCAACACGGCATTCAATCAGACCGCCGCAGGAATCCATCTGCTCCATAAGAGTAGAAACATATTCAGCAGCCTTTTTGGCAGCATCTTTATTCGGCAGATAAAAACTGTTATTTGTAATCTCAGTAAAATCATAATCAGCTTCATCTACAGTGACAGGACCGATGGATTTTGTGTAAGTTAAAATCTTGATGCCGAGCTGATCAAGAATCTTGCAGGCGATTGCACCGGCTGCAACGCGTCCGATCGTCTCACGGCCGGAAGAACGTCCACCGCCACGGTAATCACGGAAACCATATTTCTGATCAAAGCAGTAATCTGCGTGTCCCGGACGATAAGATGTCGCAATATTCCCATAATCTCTGGAACGCTGATCCTGATTCCGCACGAGAAGAGAAATAGGAGTTCCGGTTGTAGTTCCTTCAAAGACTCCGGACAGAATCTCGACAGAGTCAGATTCATTCCGCTTCGTTGTATATTTACTCTGTCCCGGTTTGCGACGATCTAAAAATTGTTGAATATCCTGTTCAGATAAAGGGATGCCGGCAGGGCATCCATCTATAACTACACCAACTCCGGGACCGTGGGATTCGCCCCAGGTAGTGACTCGAAATAAAGTACCAAATGTTGAACCGCTCATAATATATCTAAAACTCCTTTCGTTTGTATCAATAAGGTATATAAAAAGTGCGTATAAAATGCTCTTTTGTATATCATATATCATTCTTTTCCGTATCATACCCCCAGATACGAAACATATTGTTGTGTTTCATAACTGAGGGTACAGTGCAATTATATAGGAAGAAAGAGGTGTACGCAAGTTAAAATGTTGTAGAATTCAACAGAATTTCAAAAATAAATTACAAAAGTATTTCTAAAAGATTTCGTTCGAATTAACAATTCAACATCAGTTTAATTTGTGCGTATTTCATGAAAGTTTGGGGTGTACATTTTGGAAAAAGCGTAATATAATGAAGTCTGAATCAAAAAGATGGATTAATCCAAAAGACGAGGGTGAGAATTAGAATGTCTGAAAAGAAAGTAGTTAGAAGACGCAAAGTAAGAAGAAAGAAAAAGCAGAAGACGATTGACAAGAAGATCTGGATGATTATCGGTGGTATTATTGCTGGTCTTGTTATTGTTTATCTTGCAATATCAGTCTTTTTTATGAGTCATTTCTATATTAATACGCAGATTAACGGAAAGAACTTTTCTAGTAAGAATGCGGCGGCGGTAGAGAATTATATTAAAAATCAGGTGGCAGATTATAAACTGACAATTGTAGAACAGAATAATATGACAGATGCAATCGAAGGATCGGATATTTCACTTGTATATAAGGAAAATTCAGATATAGAGGATGCACTGAAGAAACAGAATGCATTTTTGTGGCCACAGGCATTTTTCTTAAAAAGTTCAGCTGAGGTCACAATTGAGGTTGGATATGACGAAGCAGCATTGGAGTCAAAGATTGAATCCGTACAGGCTCTGAATCAGGAGCAGACAGATCCACAGTCTGCTTATCCAAAGTATGATGGGAACAGTTTTGTTGTTGAACCTGAGGTTTATGGTACGAAAGTAGATGTGGATACATTTAAGGCAAAAGTGAAGGATGCGATCACAAACTTCAAGAGTGAATTAAATATGATGGATGAGAAGTGCTATGCTATGCCGAAGTATACTTCAGAGTCTCCGGAAGTTCAGAAAGCCTGTGATGCGATGAACAATTATCTGAAAGCCAGCATCACTTATAAGATGACAAACCAGGATGTGGTTGTGAACAAGGATCTGATCTCAGGCTGGGTAACATATGATGAGGATATGAATGCAACGCTTGATGAGTCAAAGGTGAAAGAGTGGCTTCGTGAATTCGGAAAGACTTATGATACGGTTGGAACGACAAGAAGTATTACAACTCCGGGAGGAAAAACCGTAGATGTCTCAGGAGGTACTTACGGCTGGTCAGTTGACGAGGCAGCAGAACTGACTGCGCTTGTTGACAGCATTAAGAAAGGTGAGGTTGTCGAGAAAGAACCTGCTTATGCACAGACGGCAGCTACACATGACGCGCAGGATTGGGGAACGACTTATCTGGAAGTAGATATCCCGGCTCAGCACATGTGGTATGTGGTTAACGGAGCTGTACAATTAGAGACAGACGTTGTTACAGGACTTCCTACACCGGAGCGAGAGACACCGACAGGAGTTTATTCGATTCTTGAGATGAAGAGGGATAAGACACTGGTCGGAGAAATTAATCCTTCTACAGGACAGCCAAGTTATCGTACAGATGTAGATTACTGGATGCGTGTGACCTGGACAGGAATCGGATTCCACGATGCGACATGGAATCCAAGCTTTGGAGGAAGCCGTTATCAGACGAATGGTTCTCATGGATGTATCAATATGCCATTAGACCAGGCGGCAAGTCTTTACGGAATGCTTAGTACGGGAACACCTGTTATAATACATAATTAAAGGAAATGCAAAGATAAATATAGCCTGCCATAACTATTGGCAGGCTTTGATAGTCTGAAAACCAAAAAGAAAAGAAGAGGAAAAAAGCTTATGTATGAACTTTTAAAGAAGGACGGGCGTGCGAAAAGAGGACGCTTTACAACAGTTCACGGAGTAATTGAAACTCCGGTTTTTATGAATGTTGGAACAGTAGCAGCAATCAAAGGAGCAGTATCTACAGATGATCTGAGAGGGATTAAGACGCAGGTGGAGTTGTCTAATACATATCATCTTCATGTTCGTCCGGGAGATGAAGTTGTGAAGAAACTCGGAGGACTTCATAAATTTATGAACTGGGATAAACCGATTCTGACAGATTCCGGCGGATTTCAGGTATTTTCCCTTGCAAAGTTGAGAAAGATCAAGGAAGAAGGAGTTCATTTTAATTCACATATTGATGGTCATAAGATATTTATGGGACCGGAACAGAGCATGCAGATTCAGTCTAATCTTGCATCCACGATTGCGATGGCATTTGATGAGTGCCCGTCCAGTGTGGCAGACAGAAAGTATATGACGAATTCTGTAGAGCGTACGACGCGCTGGCTGAAGCGCTGTAAGGATGAGATGGCAAGACTGAATTCTCTGCCGGATACGATCAATCCACATCAGATGCTGTTTGGAATTAATCAGGGTGGAATTTATGAGGATATCCGAATTGCACATGCACAGCAGATCGCAGAACTGAATCTGGATGGTTATGCAGTGGGTGGACTTGCAGTAGGAGAAAGCCACGAAGAGATGTACCGTATTCTTGATGCAGTGGTTCCGCATCTTCCGGAAAACAAGCCGACTTATCTGATGGGTGTTGGTACACCGGCTAATATTCTGGAGGCAGTAGATCGAGGAGTGGATTTCTTTGACTGTGTATATCCGTCAAGAAACGGACGCCATGGGCATGTATATACAAATCATGGAAAGATGAATCTGTTTAATGCCAAGTATGAACTGGATGACCGTCCGATCGAGGAAGGATGTAACTGTCCGGCATGTAGAAGCTACAGCAGAGCGTACATCAGACATCTTTTGAAAGCAAAAGAGATGCTCGGAATGCGTCTGTGTGTACTTCATAATCTGTATTTCTATAACACAATGATGGAAGAAATCCGTGATGCGATTGATGCAGGGGAATTCCAGGCATACAAGAAGAGAAAATTGGAAGGCATGGAACAGAAATAGTGTTTCTGCTCTAATTTTATAGAAAATGTATAAAAATAAACTTAAATATACATGGAATATTAGAAAAACACTTGAATTAGAAGCTGTTTTTGTGTATAGTAGATTTATTGTCTATTAGTACTTAAAAAGTACTGGACAGATAGGTTTAAGAAATAGTCAGGAGGAAATTTCAATGGGAACAGTAGGTATTATTGTTGTTTATGCTGTTATCCTCGGTGGTATGTGGTTTCTTCTGATGCGTCCTCAGAAAAAGGAGCAGAAGAGAATCCAGGCAATGCTCGCTGATATGGAGATTGGAGATACAGCGCTTACTACAAGTGGATTTTATGGTGTTATCATCGATATTACTGATGATGACGTGATTGTTGAGTTCGGTAATAATAAGAATTGCCGTATTCCTATGCAGAAGGCTGCGATCGCTCAGATTGAGAAGCCAGGTGCTGAATAAGAGGAAAAATGAGACCGGAAGGAGTGTGACTCTTTCTGGTCTTTTACTTTATAGAAAATGTGCCTGAAAAAGTGCAATTTTCGATAAAATACAGAGTGCCCTCTATTTTTTCACTCGAAATACTTGAAACAGCGAAAAAAATGCGGTATGATAAAAAAAGATTTTTACATTTTGGAAGGATGAGTTAGATATGGAAATGAAAATTGGAGTAATCAAAGGAGATGGAATCGGTCCTGAGATCGTAGATGAGGCAATGAAGGTGCTGGATCAGACAGCGAAAGTTTATGGTCATTCTATTTCCTACACGCAGCTTCTGATGGGAGGAGCATCAATTGATGTGAACGGGGTGCCGCTTACAGAAGAGACTCTTCAGCTGGCAAAGGACAGTGATGCAGTTCTTATGGGTTCCATTGGTGGTGATGCGAAGACTTCTCCATGGTATCAGCTCGAACCATCAAAACGTCCGGAAGCGGGTCTGTTACAGCTTAGAAAGGGACTTAATCTTTTTGCAAACTTAAGGCCGGCAGTTCTCTACGATGAACTGAAAGGTGCGTGTCCACTGAAGAAAGAGATCGCGGACAGAGGATTTGATCTAATGATCATGCGTGAATTGACAGGCGGTCTTTATTTCGGAAAACGAAGCACAGAAGAGATTGATGGTGTCCTTACCGCAAAAGACGAACTTACTTATAATGAAAATGAAATCCGCAGAATTGCAAAACGTGGCTTTGATATTGCAATGAAGAGAAATAAGAAGGTCACAAGTGTTGACAAAGCGAATGTACTTGACTCTTCCAGGCTTTGGAGAAAAGTTGTTGAGGAAGTAGCGAAGGACTATCCGGAAGTTACATTAGAACATATGCTTGTTGACAACTGTGCAATGCAGCTTGTGAAGGATCCGGCACAGTTTGACGTTGTCCTGACAGAGAACATGTTTGGAGATATTTTATCCGATGAAGCAAGTATGGTGACAGGTTCTATCGGAATGCTTGCAAGTGCAAGTCTGAACGATACAAAATTCGGTCTGTATGAACCAAGTGGCGGTTCAGCACCGGATATCGCCGGAAAGGGAATCGCAAACCCGATCGCAACAATTCTTTCAGCAGCAATGATGCTGAGATTTTCATTTGATCTTGATAAAGAGGCAGATGCGATTGAAAATGCTGTTGCAGCAGTATTAAAAGACGGATATCGTACAATCGACATTATGTCTGAAGGAAAAGAACAGATTGGAACAGCCCAGATGGGAGATAAGATCTGCGAATATATTAAGTAATTAGCAGTTGTTACAGAAAGAGAGGATTTTAAAATGAGAAGTGATACAGTTAAAAAAGGAATTCAGCAGGCACCACATCGTTCTCTGTTTAATGCACTGGGACTTACAGAAGAGGAATTAGATCGTCCACTGATCGGTGTTGTAAGTTCTTATAATGAGATTGTACCGGGGCACATGAATCTGGATAAGATCACAGAAGCAGTTAAACTTGGCGTGGCAATGGCCGGAGGAACACCAATCATGGTTCCTGCAATTGCTGTCTGTGATGGTATTGCTATGGGACATATCGGTATGAAATATTCTCTCGTAACAAGAGATCTGATCGCAGATTCTACAGAAGCTCTTGCTATGGCACATCAGTTTGACGGACTTGTAATGATCCCAAACTGTGACAAGAATGTACCGGGACTTCTGATGGCAGCTGCTCGTGTGAATGTACCGACAGTATTTGTAAGCGGCGGACCGATGCTTGCAGGACATGTAAAGGGAAGTAAAACAAGTCTTTCCAGTATGTTTGAAGCAGTAGGTTCTTATGCAGCCGGAAAGATGAATGACGAAGACATTTGCGAATTTGAGAATAAAGCATGTCCGACTTGCGGATCCTGTTCCGGTATGTATACGGCAAACAGTATGAACTGTCTGACAGAGGCTCTTGGTATGGGGCTGAAAGGAAATGGAACAATCCCAGCTGTTTATTCTGCAAGAATCCAGCTTGCAAAGCATGCAGGTATGCAGGTGATGGAGCTTGTGAGAAAGAATATCCGCCCAAGAGATATTATGACAGAAGATGCAATCCTCAATGCACTTACAGTTGATATGGCACTTGGATGCTCTACAAACAGCATGCTTCACCTTCCGGCAATCGCACATGAGATTGGTATGGATTTCGAGATTGATTTTGCAAATGCGATCAGCGAGAAGACTCCAAACCTTTGTCATCTTGCACCGGCAGGTCATACTTATATTGAAGATCTGAACGAAGCAGGCGGAGTTTATGCAGTTATGAATGAGCTGAATAAGAAGGGACTTCTTCACACAGACTGCATGACTGTAACAGGAAAGACAGTAGGAGAGAATATTGCCGGATGTGAGAATAAGAATCCGGAAGTTATCCGTCCAATTGACAACCCATATACTCAGACAGGCGGACTTGCTGTATTGAAAGGAAATCTTGCACCGGACGGAAGTGTTGTAAAACGTTCTGCAGTATGTGATGAGATGCTTGTACATGAAGGACCGGCAAGAATCTTCGAGAGTGATGAAGAAGCGACAGAAGCAATCAAGACAGGAAAGATCAATCCTGGAGATGTTATTGTAATCCGTTACGAGGGACCAAAAGGCGGCCCTGGAATGAGAGAGATGCTCAATCCTACATCTGCGATTGCAGGATACGGACTTGGGTCTACAGTAGCTCTTATCACAGATGGAAGATTCAGCGGAGCATCCAGAGGTGCTTCTATCGGACACGTATCACCGGAGGCAGCAGTTGGCGGACCGATCGCACTGGTAGAAGAGGGAGATATTATCAAGATCAATATTCCGGAACTGAAATTAGAGCTGGATGTATCGGATGAAGAACTGGCAGCAAGAAAAGCAAAATGGCAGCCAAGAGAACCTAAGGTTAAGACAGGATACCTCGCAAGATATGCTTCTATGGTAACATCAGGTAACCGCGGAGCAATTCTCGAAGTACCGAAGGCAAAATAAAATAAAGAACCAGGAGGAGAGTACGTCATGCAGTTAAATGGAGCAGAAATCGTGATCGAATGTCTGAAAGAACAAGGCGTTGACACTGTATTTGGCTATCCGGGTGGAGCAATTTTAAATGTATATGATGAACTTTATAAACACCGTGATGAGATCCGTCACATCCTGACTTCTCATGAGCAGGGGGCAGCACATGCGGCTGACGGATATGCGAGAGCTACAGGAAAAGTGGGGGTCTGCCTTGCAACAAGCGGACCGGGCGCAACAAATCTTGTAACAGGAATCGCAACAGCATATATGGATTCTATACCGATTGTTGCAATTACATGTAATGTCGGTGTCCCATTACTTGGAAAAGACAGTTTTCAGGAGATCGACATTGCTGGAGTAACAATGCCAATTACAAAATACAGTTATATCGTTAAAGATGTAACAAAGCTTGCAGAAACAATCAGAAAAGCTTTTCGTATTGCTAAGACTGGAAGACCGGGGCCGGTGCTGATCGATATTCCGAAGGATGTTACTGCGAAAGTTACAGAGTATGAGAAGGAATATCCAGGTGTATATAACCGAGAGGTAATCCATTCAGAAGAAGAGGATCTCAAGAAAGCTGTTGAGATGATCAAAGAAGCGCAGAGACCATATATTTTCGTAGGTGGTGGAGCTGTTCTTTCTGAGGCAAGCAAAGAGCTTTATGAATTTGCACAGAAGGTAGATGCACCGGTAACAGATTCTCTGATGGGGAAAGGAGCTTTCCCGGGAACTGATGAGAGATATACCGGAATGCTCGGAATGCATGGAACAAAGGCGTCGAACTTTGGAGTAAGTGAATGCGATCTTCTGATCGTAACAGGAGCAAGATTCAGTGACCGTGTAACCGGAAATACTGCAACATTTGCAAAAGATGCGAAGATTCTTCAGATTGACATTGATCCGGCAGAGATGGATAAGAATGTCATGATCGATCTTGGGGTAGTAGGTGATATTAAAGCAGTCCTGAAGAAAATAAATGAGCATCTTCCACAGCAGTCTCATCCGGAATGGATGAATAAGATTAAAGATTACAAGGCGAAATATCCATTAACATATCATAAGGATGTACTTACAGGTCCATTTGCAGTAGAAGAAATTTATCGTCAGACAAATGGAGAAGCAATTATCACAACAGAAGTCGGACAGCATCAGATGTGGGCAGCACAGTATTATAAATATACGAAACCAAGAACACTTTTAACATCAGGTGGTCTTGGAACAATGGGATATGGTCTTGGAGCAGCAATCGGTGCGAAGACAGGATGTCCGGATAAAATTGTTGTAAATATTGCCGGAGACGGATGTTTCCGTATGAATATGAATGAGATCGCAACAGCTGTAAGACATGATGTTCCGATTATCCAGGTTGTAGTTAATAACCATGTACTCGGTATGGTTCGTCAATGGCAGGATCTTTTCTATGATGAAAGATATTCTGCGACAGTTCTCCGTGATGCAGTTGACTATGTGAAGCTTGCAGAAGCGATGGGAGCAGTAGGACTTCGAGCTACAACACAGGAGGAGTTTAAAGAGTGCTTTGCGAAAGCATTGACATGTGGAAAACCGGTTCTGATCGATTGTATGATCGACTGTGATGATAAGGTATGGCCTATGGTTGCGCCGGGAGCACCGATCAGCGAAGCATTTGATGAGCAGGATCTGAAAGCAAAAGAAAACTAAAAATAATAAGTTTCAGCCACATAGTTGTATGGCTGATAAATAAAGGAATATTTTATTTTTATGTGAGAAAATCTGTGAAAACGGAGTTTCTATAGATACACAATAACAGGAGGTAATTAAAAATGAGTAGAGTGTATAATTTTTCAGCGGGACCGGCGGTTCTGCCAGAAGAAGTACTGAAGGAAGCGGCAGCAGAGATGCTGGACTACAAGGGAACAGGAATGTCTGTTATGGAGATGAGTCATCGTTCCAAAGCTTTCGAGGAAATTATCACAGAAGCTGAGCAGGATCTCAGAGATCTGATGAATATTCCGGATAACTATAAAGTACTGTTTCTTCAGGGTGGAGCGTCACAGCAGTTTGCTATGATCCCTATGAACCTGATGAAGAATAAGGTTGCTGATTACATTGTCACAGGACAGTGGGCTAAGAAAGCAGCTAAGGAAG
>OKTZ01000252.1_pt1 | contig 20631 bp, 18 predicted proteins | sample 1606711 | NCBI WGS metagenome assembly OKTZ01 (sample SAMEA3882535, study PRJEB24775) | human gut metagenome | biome: human-associated habitat; feature: intestine environment; material: feces | place: Netherlands | collected 2009/2010 | reverse complement strand
GACAGATACCATTTAGTGCCACAGGAATGTGTATTCATAGACGACCGTCCGGAAAACATAGAGGCGGCAGAAAAGCTTGGCATTACAGGCATACAGTTTCAGAATCAGCAGCAGGCAAAAAGAAGGCTTTTGGAACTTGGTGTCGTATCCGACAGTTAATAAGTAAAGATTATGTAAAAAAAGAATAATTGTCTATTCGTTTCTTGCATTTCAATAGCGAAATGCTTATAATGAGCGTAAGCAGACGGGTAGCAACGCAACTGGCAGGAGTTACTCCTGCCAGTTTTTTTACAGTTACGCAGTAAGCAGGGAGAATACAATGAGGATAACAGGTTTAAAGAAAAAGCTGATAAGTCTCATAGTGGCTGTTATTATGACGGTTTCAGGAATGTATGTTGAAAATATCAACATAGATTCTTCCTTTGCATGTGAAGATACTGCGAACCAGAATTTCACACAGGCAGCACATTTATCCAGACCATCAGAGAGCTGTACCGAAGAACTTTTGGGAACTCGGGAGACCGGCAGGATTGCAGCGGGATACCGCAGACTGTCGGAGAAAAACAACGATTTGGAAGGAGCAGCATTATCACTGGAAGCAGTATTGCCTGAAAATCAGGCAAAAGACGGCTGGAACTTTGAATTACGGAAATCAAAGGATGTTTTGGACAGCAGGCGTGTCATTATAGGCTATATCCATCATCAGGATGGAGCGAAGGGCTGACTATCACAAGTTAGAAGCAATTTACCTGTGCGCAGAGGAGCATAGGTTTCTTTGCGTAAAATATCAGGTCATAACTGTGATAGGAGGATAATAAAATATGGCACAGGATATTGTAGTAGCGCTTATGGGCGTTATGGCAGCGGCAGCAGTTGCTGTATGCTGGTGGTATGAGCATCATGGCAGAGAAGATGAGACTTCTTCTAAAGAGGAACAGGAAAAGACGAAAGAAGTATAAAGGAATAAAAGAAGATAGAGGGCTTGTAGCAGGAAAGGACAGAATATGAGAAAGACAAAAATTATATGTACATTAGGACCGGCAACAAAGGATGATGAAGTATTAAAACAGTTGATGGAAAATGGAATGGACGTGGCGAGAATTAACTTTTCCCACGGCTCACAGGCAGAACATAAAGTAACCATGGATCGTGTAAAAAAGATGCGTAAGGAACTGGGCAGACCGGTTGGAATTCTCCTTGATACCAGTGGACCGGAAATTCGGATTGGACAGCTGGAGGGCGGCAGGGCAGAGCTGCTTCCGGGAGATACCTTTAAGCTTACTACCAATGATATTATGGGAAATAAAGAGCGGGTCTCTATTACTTATAAAAATCTGGTACATGATGTCAAAGCCGGAACCAGAATTCTGATTGATGATGGACTGATTGAAATGCTGGTAACCAATGTAACAGAAACTGAGATTACCTGTAAAGTAGAAAATGGTGGTGTGATTTCAGACCGCAAAGGAATTAATGTACCGAATGTAAATCTGTCCATGCCTTATATCAGCCCGAAAGACCGCTCCGATATTCTATTTGGAATTGAGCAGGGTGTAGATTTTATTGCAGCATCTTTTGTACGCTGTGTAGATGATGTGCTGCAGTTACGGAAAATTATGGCAGAGCAGGGCTGCAATGACATTAAGATTATCTCTAAAATTGAAAACCGTCAGGGTGTAGATAATATTGATGAGATTCTGGCAGTGTCAGATGGCATTATGGTTGCCAGAGGAGACATGGGAGTGGAGATTCCGATTCGTGAAGTTCCGGCAATTCAGAAGAAAATTATAAAAAAGGTTTACCATGCAGAAAAGGTTGTTATTACGGCAACCCAGATGCTGGATTCCATGATGAAGAATCCACGCCCGACCAGAGCAGAAGCAACAGATGTTGCCAATGCTATTTATGATGGAACCAGTGCAATTATGCTGTCTGGTGAGACTGCTGCCGGGAAATATCCGGTGGAAGCATTAAAAACCATGACAGAGATTGCGGAATATACAGAAAATGATATTGATTATGAGAAACGTTTCCGCCAGCTGGAGAAGATTGATAATCCGGATGTAACCGATGCCATTTCCCATGCAACCTGCATGACTGCCATTGACATCAATGCGGCGGCAATTGTTACGGTAACCAAATCCGGCAAGACTGCCCGCATGATTTCAAGATATCGTCCGAAATGTGCAATTATCGGCTGTACCCCATCGGAAAAGAGTTATTATCAGATGAATCTTTCCTGGGGCGTAACACCACTTATGATACAGGAAGAGACGGATACAGAAGCATTGTTTAATAATGCAATGGAATCCGCAGAACAGCATGGATATGTACAGCATGGAGATCTGGCGGTTATTACAGCTGGAATTCCATTGGGTATTTCCGGTACTACCAATCTGATTCGTGTAGTAGTTACGGGACACTTAAAGAAATAGGAGCGCAGATGGTATGAATGAACAACCGAAATTAGCAGTACTGATTGATGCAGAAAATGTATCCAATAAATATGTGAAACTAATTATGGATGAGGTCAGCAATTACGGGGTGGCTACTTATAAGCGGGTTTATGGAGATTATTCGAATCCGAGCGTATCTGCATGGATGAAAAATATGCAGGAGTATGCTCTGACACCGGAATTGCAGTGCAATTATACTGCGGGAAAAAGTGCTTCAGATTCGGCATTGATTATAGATGCCATGGATATTCTTTATTCCGGCAAAGTTTCTGCCTGGTGTCGTCAGACAGTGATTTTACCAAACTTGCCATGCGCTTAAAGGAAGCCGGTATGATGGTAATCGGAATGGGAGAGGAGAAGACACCGAAGTCCTTTGTAAATGCCTGCGAGAATTTCAAGTATCTTGATTTACTTTATAATAAGGAAGAAGCAGAGGAAAAACAGCGCACAGCCACCACAAGAAGAAATACGAATGCATCTTCGGAAAAGGATGCCGGGGACAATGACAACCTTCCGAAGCTTTCGGATATTGAAAAGGAGGTAATCTCCATTATCCGGAGCAATGCAGAGGAAAATGGCTGGATTAATATTTCTGAGCTTGGAATCAATCTGAGCAAACGTATTCCTGGCTTTGACCCACGAAATTACCAGTGCAGTAAACTTTCTACCTTCTTAAAGAAGTTTAGGAGCATTGAATTAAACCCGATTGAGAATCCACACAATAAGCTGTTGAAGGTTGTGTATGCAAAAATAAAAGAGTAGCGGGAAGAAAAATAGAAGCAGAATATGCCGAAGAATTTGCAAAAGTACTCGATTCTTAAGCAGTAAAAAGTTGTAACCCAACTGTAACCCAAAACTGGCTACAAACAAAAAACAGGAAGCCTTGAATTATCAGGCTTCCCACTTTACTATCTAATGCGGAAGATGGGACTTGAACCCACACAAGCGCAATGCTTACAAGATCCTTAGTCTTGCTCGTCTGCCAGTTCCGACACTTCCGCATACCGTATGAACTTACGTCTCATGACGACTTGTAAATAGTAACAAATTCCGGGACAATTGTCAATGCCTATTTTTAACTTTTTTCGATTTTTGTCAATTTTATATATTTTTTCAAAAAAAGGGAAAAAATTAAAAATAGGGGTTGACTTATTACCGTTGAAACGGTAAAATATCATTTGTTCGCAGGAGTGGCGGAATTGGCAGACGCGCAGGCTTCAGGTGCCTGTGGTAGCAATATCGTGTGGGTTCAAGTCCCATCTTCTGCATTATTTTTTTACTCAAAAAAGGAAACTGATACAGTTTCCTTTTTTTCTGTTCTTATGATACAAAAGACATCAGATAACGGTAAATCTTCCATGTGGTTTCATTATCGTAATGAGTTCCGTCTGTTGTCTTATATCCCTGCTTTTTCAGATAAGAATAAAGATCTGCATATTTCGCACCGGCAACTTCTTTTTTCATTCTGGCATTGAAATCTGCGATTTCCTCATTTGTTACATAAGGATCTTTGGTTACCTGTCCCACTGCCACAATATAGACATCCGCTCCCTGCGCTTTCCATTTTGGAATCTCCTCATTCAGCAGACTGATATAATTTGAAATATTGTATACATCATTAACACCAAGCCAGACAAAAATATCTTCATTTCCTTTCATCTGCTCCTGCAAGGTTTTCAGGGCAGTATCTCTAAGCCATTTATACCCCATTCCAACCTCACATATCCATGTGATGTTATCGTTCTCCACAACATCTTTCATCATATCTGTTCTGGAATCTCCGATCATAATAGTCTTTCGCATTACCGCCTCTGCCGGATCACTCAGTTCAGAATATACAACATTTCCCTGATTTCGTACATATGCCCGTATTCTGTAATAATAAGTCTTTCCTGAAACAGTACCTGTATCTGTATAACTGAATGTTGTATTGCCGGAAACTATATTGATTCTTTTATATCCTCTGTCCTCGGATTCTGACCGGAATATCTGATATCCTTCTGCAGTTTTGATTTTTTTCCATTTGATCAGGGTTCCGCTTTCTTCTCTCACTCTTATCCGGGTGATCACAGGTTTTCCGGGAGCTGTTTTTATCTCCAGTGCTTTCGATGATGGGCTGTACAGAGTTTTGTTTCCCTGTTTCAGATAAGAACGTATCTTATAAGTGTAGAGCTTATCTTCAGAACCTGTCAGTGTAAAACTGGTAATGTTCCTGTTCTTGATCCTTCCCACGCATTTGTATTTCCCGTAGGCTTTATAATACAGAAAAATCTGATAGCCGGAGGCCTTCTTTACTTTATTCCAGTTCAGAGTCACTCTGTTTCCGGCTGCTGTTCCGGACAATACCGGTGTTTCCGGTTTTGCAGATGCTGCGGATGCCGATACTGTTCCAAACAGCATTACCGCTATCAACCAAAATAAAAAGAAACTCTTTCTGATATATTTCACATGACATTCCTCCCATCTATAACAATTCATCTATAGCAATACCGGACTGTCCACAGTATTTTACGGAATTGCCATAATCAAAGAGCCGGCTCTGTAAAAGATATCTGCTCTCACATCGCCGGCTTGATTTTATACTGTTCTCAATTATTTTTGTATTATTTGACTTTCACGCTCTTCACTGCGCTGTAACCTGTATATACCTTGGCAGATCCTACCATCTTATATGCGCGTGCTCTGAAATAATAAGTTTTACCACTTGTCAGTTTTGTCTTATTTGCGGTCAGCTTTGTAGTTCCTTTTACAACCGTACCCTTCTGGGATTTCTTGGATGATCCACAATAAACATCATATCCGTCTGCACCTGCAACAGCCTTCCAGCTTACGGTTGCCACACCTTTTTTGGTGGACTTCACAGAGATTGCCGGCTTTGTACCTGTTGCTGTAGCTTTCACTTCTGCGGAATTTGACCAGGATCTGAGGTTCTTATTGGCATCTTTTACCTGTACAGTTGCTGTAACTCTGTATGTATAGGCTGTTCCTGTAGAAATCACATTATCTGTGTAATCTTCTCCGAACTCTGCGTCAGCCAGATCACCATTATCCCATGTTTTAACAGTTTCATATGCACCGTTGCCTGTTTTCTTCTCCAGTTTGTAAGAAGCATCATCTGTACTGGAACCAACGTTTACCACGATCTGATCCCATGTTGCAGATGTGATGGATGCAGTTGCCTTCAGCATTTTGACCTTGGATGAAACTCCTGCATCACAGCTGAACTGCTGAGGTACGGCAATCCATTCCGGTGTAAAGTCAATAGAAGGTGTCTTACTCAGTGAGTTTCCGTCAAGGTATAAGGAAACTACCTGAGATCCTTCCTTGCTGTTTTCCAGTTTCAGATTTGTGATCTTATTATTTCTAAGATCAAGGATTCCCTGAAATCCGGCACAGTTAAATGAAGTGATGGCATTATTGGAGGCATTGACTTCTGAAAGACTCTTTACATAATCAGTATCTCCGATGTTCAGTCCTGCATTTGCCTGTGTGGTAAATTTATTGGAGCTTGCATCTACGAAATCCAGGTTCTTCAGATATTTCTTGGAAGGCATTACTACCTTTGTCAGTTTATTGCTTCCATACTTCACTACACGAAGATTTGTGCATTTGCTGAGATCCAGAGTTCCTGCAAGACTGTTATTACTCAGATTCAGATATGCAACTTTTGTATTCTTTGTAATATTTACAGAAGTAAGTTTGTTATTTGCCGCAAACAGATCTGTCGCATAGGTAAAACGTTCAATGCCTTTCAGGTTGGAAATTCCAAGCCCTGAAACATCAATCGTCTTGGCTGCTTTGATCTCTGCCGCTGAAAGTTTCTTATCCTTGTCTGTATCAATATTGTCTAAAACATACTGGCGGAACTTTGCATCCGGGAAGTTCGCTGAACTGACTGCTACTGCTGATGATGCTTCAGCAGCATCAGACTGAAATTCAGATCCGTCCTCTACCTCCGGAGCTTCCTCTTCTGCTGAGCCAACAGACTGTTCTTCTACTGTTGATGTATCATCACTAAAATCAGCAGCCTGAACGCTGATACCAGAAGTCATCATAGCTGCACTGATCATTCCTGCGACTAATAACTGATTTAATTTTCTGTTTTTCATCTTTCCCTCTCCTGTTCGTAATTTTCATACCTTTTGATACGATATAAAATTATCATATTCCATATCAATTTGCAACATATTTTTAATTATACTGTAATTATCTGGTAAATCTGTAAAAATAATTTACCCTGCAGTTACTTACTTCTCTTCCATTGTTTCTTTTTCCACTGGTGTTTCTTCCACCGGCTGTTCCTGTGCTGGTTCTGTTTCTGCTGTTTTCTCTGTCTCTGGTTCTTCCGGCTGTAATTCTTCTGCCGGTGTTTCTTCCGGCTCATTACTCCCATCTTCATCTTCATCTGAAGATACAGTGTCATTTTCCACATTCTTCGCCGGTTCCGGAGTCGGGCATGGCGTTCCGCAATACGGACAGAAACTTACATTAATATCTACCTCCCGCTCGCAGGACGGGCAGATTTTCTCTCCTTTCAGGTTCGCCGCATTATCCTTATACTCCCTGATTTTCAGATAATGCTGATCAATCTCCTGACATAAAGCACTTAACTCACTATCAATTCCATCACCCTGAGAATGTCGTCTGTAAACAATATCACCGATATCAACTTTGATTTTCTCAATAATGCGCTCTTCTCCTGTGATTTTACTTCTTATCTTCTGCGCCTCGATCGTCTGCTCTGCGCGGGCACCTAATTCTCTTGTTGTCTTTCCCAGTTCCTTCGTTGTTTTTGAAAATGTCTTAACTAATCCATCAAAAAAATCTGTTCCCATAATATTTACTCCCTTCCATTATTGTCCTCATAATGCAAGAACAAAACTATTTTAATTAATGACTACCCTCCAGCAGGATCGGCTCCTGTCCGCGAAGAAGGATCTTCGGACCACCGTTTCCTTCTATGTATTCTCTTGTGATCACAACCTCTCCTATGCTGTCATCTTTCGGAATCTCATACATGATATCCAGCATATACTCTTCCAGTATCGCGCGAAGTGCCCTGGCACCTGTATCTCTCTCCAGTGCCTTCGCAGCAATTGCATGAAGCGCCCCGTCTTCAAATTCCAGTTTCACTTCATCCAGTGCAAGAAGTTTCTGATACTGTTTAAGAATCGCATTCTTCGGCTCCTGCAGGATCTTCACAAGCATATCCTCATTCAATCCGTCCAGAGTAAAGATGATCGGAAGTCGTCCGATAAATTCCGGAATCATTCCAAAACTGCGGATATCCTCCACTGTTACTTTCTGAAGCAGATGAGGATCATTATCATATTTATCCTTCAGGTCTGCATAAAAACCGATAGATGCCTGCTTGTTCAGCCTTTCTTTAATGATATTCTCCAGATCAGGAAAAGCACCGCCACAGATAAACAGAATATTACGTGTATTAACAGTTACAAGCGGTACCATTGCGTTTTTGCTGTTTGCACCTACAGGAACTTCCACCTCACTTCCCTCAAGAAGCTTCAGCATTCCCTGCTGCACTGCCTCACCACTGACATCTCTCTGGTTGGTGTTCTTCTTCTTGGCAATCTTGTCAATCTCATCAATGAAAATAATACCATGCTCGGCACGCTCCACATCATTATCTGCCGCTGCCAGAAGTTTGGAAACAACGCTCTCTATATCATCGCCAATATAACCGGCTTCTGTAAGAGAAGTGGCATCTGCAATTGCAAGCGGCACATCCAGAAGTTTCGCCAGGGTTTTAACCAGATAGGTTTTACCGCATCCGGTTGGTCCGATCATCAGCATATTAGATTTCTCAATTTCAATCTCATCCATTGTATCTGTTGCCACACGTTTATAGTGATTGTAAACCGCTACAGACATTACTTTCTTGGCTTTCTCCTGACCGATCACATACTGGTCAAGGGTTTCTTTGATCTTATGGGGAGCAGGAATATTTTTCAGATCCAGAACCGGTTTTTCCTGTTTCTTTTTCTTTTTTTCTTTCTTTGGCTGCTGCACCGGATTCTGGAAGCTGCCCAGATCGATCATACTCACATTCGGCATATTCAACAGGTCAGAATAATTGAACTTACCCTCATTAAACTGCTGATTCATAGAATTAAAGCTCTTCTGCATACAATCTGTGCAGACATGTATGTTATTGGGAAGTTCGATCATCGGACCGGCCTTGCTCTCAGGTCTGCGGCAGAGAAAACAGAATTTTTCGGATTTGTTTCTCTTTTTCTCTGTATCTTCGCTGCTGTCTATTATTTCATCATCATTATAGTTCTCGCTCATAATGACTCCTTTCTATATCCTCTTATTCGTAACAGTACAGTGCTCCTGCAGGATAGCAGGCTGCTGGATCATTACGCTTATTTAACTGAATTATATCATACAATTCCCTTATAACAAAATGAAAGTTTTATAAACACAAAAAAGAATCTTGCCCGGGTTACTGTTCACTGATAATATATAAAAGACACCGCCGCATGGGCGATGTCTTTTGTTTTATTCATTGTCCGGTCTGGTGCCGAGAGTCAGTTCTATAGTATTTTCTTCATATTCCCCATTAGTGGCTCTTGCAATAACTGCCTCAATCTTCTCTCCCGATTTATAATACTGCAGTTTATCCAGCAGATCATCACCATCACTGACTTTCTGTCCGTCGAATTTTACGATGATGTCGCCTTTACAGATACCTGCCTCCTGTGCCGGAGAATCATCCTCCACACTTCTTACAAAAGCACCTGTGGGCATATTATACATCTCAATTGCCTCTGTGGTCAGATTTGCAAGACTTACTCCCAGATATCCTTTTTTGCTGCTGTCTACTTTCTCCCTGGTCTCACGATTCATCAGTTCTTCCAGAATAGGCTTTGCCTTGGAAATAGGAATGGCATATCCCATACCTTCCACAGCACTGTCTGCGTATTTTGCAGAATTGATGCCAATCAGCTCGCCTTTCATATTCAAAAGTGCACCACCACTGTTACCCGGATTGATTGCCGCATCCGTCTGGATCAGTCCTGTACTGTTCGTTCCGTCATCTGTAGAAATCGTCCGGTTCAATGCACTTATCCAGCCTGATGTTACAGACTGACCATATCCAAGCGCATTACCGATCGCAACTACCTGCTGCCCTACTGCCAGATCATCCGAACTTCCTATCTGAGCAATCTTGATCTGATTTAAAGTGTCCTCAGGGATATCCGATTTCTTCACCGCAACTACTGCCAGATCATTATCAGCATCTGTACCCTTAATCTTGGCACTGACCGCATCCTCTACATTCAGATCTCCATTATCTCCCGCATTCACAGTCTCTGTCTCTGCATTTGCCACATCATCCCCGATAAAGCAGACACTCAGAGTTGTAGCTCCATCCACCACGTGATTATTCGTTGCGATCAGAAGCTCATCATCATTATCTCCAACGATAATCCCTGAACCTGTTGACGCACTCTTATATTGGTGGGAACTATATCCGAAAAAGCTTGGTATTTCCTGAACACTGACCGTAGTGATCGCAACTACAGAAGGCATGGAAGCCTGAGCCACTGCTGCTACTGTTCCATTCTCAGAGTCAGACAGCACCTTATCGGCAGTGCTGTCATCTGATGCCGTTTCCTGAAGATCCACACTGTCTGTAGTTTTAATCTGCACCGAAGACTTACCTGTATTCAGGAATCTGTCTGCTGCAAAATTTGCCGCCTGAAATACAACTGCCGCCACCAGGCCAAAGATCACAGCCAATGCGATTGTCGCCCCTGCTTTTTTCTGAAAAGAATTCTGATTTCTTCTGTGTCCAGAGGGACCGGATGGTTTCAAAACAGTTCCCTGTTCTTCATGGAACTGATAATGTTCATATCTGGGCTGCTGACCGGAATCATCTGTTTTTTCACCCAGGTTTCTTTCATCATTCATGTAATCTGCTCCCTTCTGTTCCTGTATTACTGTTTATCGGAACACTCCCCGAAATAAACAATGATCTGTAACTGTTTTATTTCTGCACAGTTACAGCAATTCTTCTCCTGAACTCTGGAATCAGTATATCAATTAATTGTGTTCAAAATGTGACAATTATCGTAAATTGGCGTGTCTTAAGGTCATCCTCTTACCTTTATTTTCTGTTCCAGTAATATGGACTCATGGTACATGCAAGAACAACTTTCCGGGGAAGTTTTCTGTATCTTTTCCCCAGAAAATATCCTGCATATTTCATTCCGCTCTGCCAGATCAGCTGAGGAATCAGCCAGAAGTGTCCCGTTCTTATCAGATAGCCCAGGCTTCTTTTTACCAGACGGATTCCCTCTCCCTCAGAAGGTACTCCTTCAAAAATTTCCGGATGCTCTGCCTGGGATACTCCCAGATCGAAGTTTCTGTGAAACTGCTGTCTTCCGGAATAATTATGGGAATGATACACTCTCGCATCTGCCGCATAGACAACTGAATAGCCTTTCTGAATCATTGTTCCGGCACAGATCATATCTTCATTGAAAATCGCCCGCTCTGTAAAACCGCCTGTTTTCAGATAAATCCCTTTATCATAGGCCGCACACACATTAGAACAGAAATAGGTCTTGATCCCGTACTTATCAATATCAGCCAGCGACTTTACCGAGGACTGCTCCGGATAATTAAAAGAACGGGTATAACGTTCCAGAAAGCGACAGTCTGCCCTGGGTAATTGTCTTGCATAGGCTGCTCCTGCACCCGGATTTTCACTGACAGCACAGACAAGATTTCCAATTACTTTTCTGTCAGCAGGGAGAGCATCCTGTGTCATAAAGATCATAATATCTGCATTCGAAAGTTCTGCTGCCCTTCTTCTGGTTCCGCCATGATCAAAATCCTTCTGTTCCAGGTGATGAACCTCAAGGATCGGACATTTCTCCCATTCTCTGTTCCAGTACTGCTCTCCCGTATTCATAACCAGAATCCTGCGGGGACGGTATTCCTGTTCTTCCAGCCTGTGCAGCAGTTCTCCAAATTCTCTGCCGGGACGATAGGCAGGAATGATTACATCAACTGTCGCAGTGTCATTATATTTTTCCTTATGCGTCATCCTCAACACTCCTTATCTGAAAAGAGGACCATCCTTTCCAACAGATGGTCCTCTTTTCTATTATTTATATTTTTATAGCAGTTCCCTGTTACTGTTCTTCAGAACTTGCTCCGGAATCTGCTGCTGAATCATCGCTGAATCCATCGTCGCCGCCGGTCTCATCTCCACCGGTGTCATCGCCGCCGTCGTAGTCTCCACCACCAGTGTCACTGCCGGTGTCATCGCCGCCATTATCATAACTGCCGTCATCACCACTGTTATCATAATCGCCACCGCCGCCATAATCTCCGCCGCCATTATCATAACCGCCATCATAACCACCGTTATCATAATCATTGTCATAATCATAATCGCCGCTGTTATCCGTACTGCCGGAGGTATTATCGCCGGACCATACAAAAGTGTCATTTGCATTTGTGGTATCAGTGTCCTGTGTCGTAGTCTTGGCTGCATCATCCAGCTTACTTTCTCCGCCGACGATCTCAAGTATCTTATTACTGCGGGCCACTACCTCAGAAGACGGAGTATAATCCTGATCATCATACAGGAACTTGTGAAGTTCAACTACATTGTTCTCAAGATCAGTAGGAACAATAATACTTCCCTTGATATTGGAGAATTTAAACTTCTGCGGGAATCCCGTACTGTCTGTAAATTTATATCCGATCAGAGTCGGAATAAGTCCCAGAATATCCTGCTTTGAAAGAGATGTTGTAACCATCGGGAATACATCATCCATAATCTTAAAGATAGAAGAAAGACCTGCTATCTTCGCCTTATCAAAGAGCATTCCAAGTACTCGTCTCTGACGCTCTGTACGTCCCATATCAAGACTTGCAGTATAACGGATACGGCAATAGGATGTCGCCTGTACACCGTTCAGATGATAAGTTCCTACAATGGCTTCCTCATCTTCCGGCTTTGGCTCCGGTTTCTCGAGCGGAGTGTAGTCTTTTCCTGTCAGCTTGGATGTTTCCACGCAATAGTTATTCATATGTTCAATTTCCGCATAAGATAACGGAATATCAAGACCGCCAAGATCATCTACCACTTCTACAAGTGCAGAAAAATCGGCCGTCGCATAATCGGAAATATCCAGATCCAGGTTTGTATTTAACATAGTGATCGCCTGTTCCGGACCACCCAGCGCATAGGCTGCATTTGCCTTCGTATAGGTATCATCTCCAACATTGAGAAGTGTATCTCTGTACACGGAAACCATACGCACTTCTTTTGTATCGTTGTTTACACTCACAATGATCATGGTATCACTGTTCTGTGCAGAATACTGGGAGCCTTCCCCTCTGGTATCAATACCAAACAGCACATAGGTCTTGTATCCTGTCATCTTTGGTGCTTCCTGGTTTCCTTTTTCAGTTCCGGCTGCTCGATCTTATCCAGCCTGGAAGAAATCTGTCCATACACATACAGCCCGCCAATAAACAGCAGCAGTACAATGATTTCAAGCACAAACAGTACTTTTTTCTTTTTTCCTGGTTTAGCCATGCCTTTTTCCCCTTATCTTAATATGCATTTTTGTTTATAAATCCCTTGAAAAATGTAAGGAATATAATCTTGATATCCAGCCCTATGCTCCAGTTTTCAATGTAATAAAGGTCATATTCGATTCTTTTTCTTATGGATGTGTCTCCGCGGTAACCATTCACCTGAGCCCAGCCGGTAAGTCCCGGGCGAACCTGATGTTTCACCATATATCTCGGGATTTCTTCTCTGAATTTCTCTACAAAAAACGGCCGCTCCGGTCGTGGTCCCACAAGGCTCATGTTACCCTTCAGTATGTTGAAAAGCTGTGGCAGTTCATCAATACTGGTGTGACGCATAAACTTTCCGATGGGTGTTACTCTTGGGTCATTCTTTACTGTCCATGCCTTCTTCTCTTCCGATTCCGGCTGTACTTCCATGGAACGGAACTTATACATCCGAAAAGTCTGGTTATGAAGTCCAACCCTCTCCTGTTTATAGATCAGTGGTCCCGGTGATGTCAGCTTAATGATAGCACACATTAACAGCATCAGCGGTGAGGTTACTATGATTCCAACAATAGATCCTGCAATGTCCATCGCCCGCTTGACCAGTGCATTGAATGTATTGTTCAACGGTACATAACGGATATTGATAACCGGAAGTCCCAGTATATCTTCTGTGTATGGTTTTGTCGGAATGATCTTATTATAATCCGGGATAAACTTGGTGTGTACTCCGGATTTTTCACACAGTGCTACAATCTCTTCCAGGCGGTAATATTCACTTAAGCCCAGAGTGATCGCTATTTCATCCAGCCGGTTCTCCGGAAGTATTATATTCAGATTGGCAATCCTTCCAAGAACTTTGATTCCCTTGTACTCTGTTCCTGCCGGAACATTGTCATCCAGTATTCCGCGGATCACATATCCCCACTGAGGATTGGCAAGAACTCTGTCAATGTATTCCTCTGCTGCGCGGCTGTATCCCACACAGATCATCTGTTTCTGATTCAGTCCCTTCTCTCTCATATCTCTCAGAAGAGCGAAAATCAACATTCGGGCACACCACTGAAGCACAATATTGATTACATAAAACATAATATAAGTAGAACGGGAAAAATCGCTCTCATCTATCATGTAAAATGTAAACATCAGAATAAGGAGCCCAAGCGAGTTGGCCTTTACAATATTAGCCAATACAAGCCGACGCCCCTGCATCCGCATGGGAGTATACAATGTGAAAGCCTGATACAACAACAGATAAACCGGTACAATAAAAACCAGCATCAGCATATACTGCTGAAAGCTTCTGGTTCTGACTGCTGTTGCTGCCATAGGACCAACAAAACGGATCAGCCATGCCAGAAAATATGACAGTACCAGTACAATTGCATCAATGATCATATGGAGACGACTGAAATTCTTTTCATTGTCCTTTAGCAATCTTTTGTCACCTCATTTTTTTATCGTTTCTATATTATAATAGTTGTTTTATAAAAGCAATAAAAATTTATCTTTCTTTCTTATCATCCGCACAAACGCCTGAAGATATTCACCCACAATTCAACTTGAATCCTAAAATAGTTTGACAGATTTTGAAATTTAAAAGGTATTTTATGATTTTTTTTGCTGATCTGGAATCCATTCTTAATTCCCGCAATATACTCTCTTCCGAATCCTTTCAGCGTAAAAAACAGAATTTTGATTCCAAATCCTGCAACAAGAAACGGAAGATTGATAATAATCTGTAACACCGGCATATTTTTGTATATCAGATAAATATTATTTCTGGAAGAATACCGGATCTTGAACTGATTATATCTGGATCCGCTGGTACCGCTTCCCACATGGTATACCATGGCATCAGGTGCGTACCAGTTTTCATATCCGTAGATCCTGGCCCGGTATCCCACGTCCATGTCCTCCAGATATGCAAAATGTTCTTCGTCAAAATATCCCAGTTCATCAAAGATCTTCTTTCTGTAAATAGCAGCTCCTGCGCAGGAAGCAAAAATCTTCTCTTCCTTTTCATAGGTATGGATATCTTTCCCCTTACCTCTCGCATAAGCCCATCCAAGAGCGCAGTAATAGTTTCCTGCATCATCCAGCCTGTCCCTGTCATGAAACTGAATCATTCTGGCAGCACAGGAGAAAGCTTTGGGATGCCTTTTGATGGCTGACAGCATTTCTTCTATAAAATTCTCCGTTACTTCAATATCATTGTTTAAAAGCAGTACATAAGGTGAGCGTGATGCTCTGATCCCTTCATTGACCGCTTTACAGAATCCGAAATTCTCCGGCAGTTCGATCAGATGGACCCATGGATACCTTGCAGCAACAAAAGCACAGCTTCCGTCATTGGATCCATTATCCACAAGAATTACATCAAAATTGCTTACAGTCTGACACTCCAGACCTGCAAGTACGCCATCCAGATAAGCCATCCCATTAAAATTCGGAATGATCACTGATACTTCCTGCATGATTTCCTCCCTGTCTTCTCTTTTTTCTGTCCTGCTTCTGTCTCCATTCCCGGGATTGGCTTCAGAGAATAATTCCATTTGGTAAGAGACAGGTTTTTGTTATAACAGGGATCTCCGTTTTTGAGAATGTCTATCCAGTGACATCGCATATATTCAATCTCCGTCTGAAAACGGCGCACTTTCTCCTTGCTGTCCTCAGCTCCTCTGGTCTTTGATTCCATATGATAAAGCTTCGCATAGGGATCATATACGATCAGATAGCCATTTTTTCTTACTTTCAGGCAAAGATCCACATCATTAAATGCCACAGCCAGTTCTTCTGTAAATCCTCCTGCCTGCTCAAAAACCTCTTTCTTCATCAACAGACAGGCGGCAGTCACTGCACTCATATCCTGAAGAAGGGATGCCTTATGCAGATAGCCGGTACGGTCCGCAGGCATATCTACGAACATATGCCCCGCAATACCGCCCATTCCGATCACACATCCTGCATGCTGGATTGTATTATCCGGATAAATGAGCTTTGCTCCGACACCGCCCACTTCCGGACGCTGACACACTCCAAGCATTTCTTCCAGCCAGTCCGGATTGATGGATTTTACATCATTATTCAGGAAAAGCAGATATTCTCCCTTTGCATGCGCCGCAGCAAAGTTATTAATGGCAGAATAATTAAATTCTTTTCCCCATCTCAAAAGATGGATCTTACGGTTTCCGGAAAGCTCTTTATAATATCGGAAAATCTCATCAGTGGTACTGTTATTCTCCACGATTATAATTTCAAAATTCTGATAACCGGTATTCTTCTCCAGCATTTCCAGACAGGTCTGAAGAGTCTCTTTCTCGTCTTTGTTTGGTATGATAACAGACACCAGAGGTTTTCCCTGCACCGGATATTTCACCCGGTAAAAGCCCAGATCCTGTGTATGGCTTACCTCGCCTTTCGTACCTGTTCTCTCAAGATGAGCTTCTATTGCTCTCTTGCCGGCTTCAAATGCGTACATTTTACTGGCAGGATTATCTGCAGTGGAGGCTTTGTGTGTTCTCCAGTGATACAGGATTTCCGGAACATGTAAAACCTCTCCGGCATTCTCCGTACAGCGGAAGATAAAATCGTAATCCTGAGCTCCGTCGAATTCTTTCCGGAAACCTCCGGCCTTTTCTACAATACTCTTTTGCACTACAAAAAAGTGGCAGATATAATTATTGGAACGCAGGAGATCCAGATTAAAATCCGGTTTCAGATGTGGCTGAAAATGCTCGTCCAGTTCTGTTGTAACCTTATCCTCGTCTGTATAAAGCGCATCTGCCTGCGGATGATCCTGCAGTATTTTCACGATCTCATATAATGCATTGGGTGCCAGCAGGTCATCATGGTCAAGAAGCCCCACAAATTCACCTTTTGTCATTGCAAACGCGCGGTTTGTATTCTCTGCAATGCCAAGGTTCTCTTTGAGATTGCAGAATCTTACCCGGGAATCTCCGGCTGAATATTCTGCCAGTACTTTCTGCATCTCCTCATTGTCAGGACTTGCATTTACGATACACAGCTCCCAGTTTGAATAAGTCTGAACGATCAGTGATTCTATCATCTGTCTCAAAAATTCTACAGGTGTCTGATAAGCCGGAACTGCAATGCTGATCAGCGGTGAATAATCAAATTTCTGTTTCCTCTGTGTTTCCAGTGTTTCCTCCGTCGGAATGTAAGCCCGGTACCATAGACCATATGGTACTTCTTCCGGTTCAAAACGTTCATGCAGCCTGATCCAGAATTCCTTTGGTCCATAATGCTTCATGTAGCGGAACCCTTTCCGGATCGTATAGGGGGAAAGCTTCCTGAACATTTTCGTCCACTGGATTTTTCCTCCTGCAGATGGTTTTTTACTCATATGATAACCTCGATTTTTACTATGATTTTTTATTTTAACATTGTATGATATTTTTTGCAAGAAAGGAGAGAAATGTGTTATACTGTTATTGTTTTTATGTTATCGTTTTTATGTAACTGTTCACATACAATGAACAGTTACTTTTCAACATTCTTATGCACAGGAGTATTATCTACCATGATGATAAAGAAAAAAAGAATCACTGCAGCCCTGCTGGCTCTGGGACTTGGTGCTGTCACCATGTTTTCACAGTTTCCGGTATCTGCTGCTGAAGAAACAGCCCAGAATACAGACGCCGCCGCACAGACAGCAGATCCGTCTGTCGTAGTCACCAACGATATCGACGGATGGCCCCAGGCTTCCGATATTTCGTCTACCGCAGCAATTGTAATGGAAACTTCCACTAACACAGTCCTGTATTCCAAAAATGCAGATCAGCCCCTTTACCCTGCAAGCGCAGTCAAGATCATGACCTGCCTGGTTGCTCTTGAGAACAGCAGTCTGGATGAACAGGTAACCATGACTGCAACCGGTGTTTCCGGTGTTACTGACGGAGGAGCCAATATTTCCTCACAGTTAGATGAGGTTTTCACCATGGAACAATGTTTATATGCCATCATGGTTGCCTCTGCCAATGATATCGCACTGCAGGTAGCTGAACATGTGGGAGGTTCTGTGGATGCTTTTGTACAGATAATGAATACCCGGGCACAGGAACTTGGCTGCACCAATACTGTCTTTACCAATCCTACCGGTCTTCCTGATGAGAACCAGCATATCACCGCCCATGATATGGCTCTGATCATGGAAGCAGCTATGGCAAATGACACTTTCCGCACCATTGCAGCAACTACTTCCTATACACTTCCGGCAACAAATGTTTCCGGCGGTGAACGTGTACTTACAAACAATTTTACCATGATAAACAGCACCAGCGACGGTTATTATAAACCCTGTATCGGCGGTAAGGAAGGGTACACAGAAGCTTCCGGAAGTACCCTGGTATGTGAAGCTTCCAAAAATAACATGAAGCTGGTATGCATTGTATTAAATGGCGCATCCGGTGTTACCGATAATGAAGCGATCGCGCTTCTCAATTATGGTTTTGACAATTTTGCACCCCTTACCATCGCAGACGATGATTTTAACCGTCTTTCCGGTGGTACAGTCATTGCGCCAAACGGTGCCACAGAAGATAATCTGACCACAGAAGATACTTCTTCTGACGGACAGATCACACGCCAGTATTACTTTGGAGGAACTCCTGTAGGAACTGCGATTCTGGAAGACGCAGAGCAGCAGACAAATGATGCCGCAGTAACCGGTCAGAAGAATATGGAGGCAGCACAGGCATATTCTGCTTCCCATACAACTGCTCCTTATTATATCATCGGGGCGATCGGGGCAGCATTCCTGCTGTTTTTCCTGTTCCTGATGATCAAAGTGATCAAATCCTGAAGCCTGCTTCTGAATACCAGACAGTAACCATTTCTTTGATAGATAAAATAGATAAATTTAAGGGACTTCCGCAAAAGCTTTTCATGCGGCAGTCCCTTTATTTCTTTTAAGGCAAGATTAAAAATGCCCAGCAGGCAAATGGCGAAATCACCAGCAGTACAGTCAGTACTCTGTATATCAGACTCCGCACCTTTTCATTTTTCACTGTTTTTGTCAGAATATTATTCCAGCCCAGCGTAACAAAGTACATCAGAGGATATAATGCAGGCATAAGATATCTTCCCTGTGGCTGATTATCACTGTAATAAACATAATACAGAAACAGAAATACCGGAATCATAATCAGAAATACCATCATCAAATGGAAAATACCTTCTTTATTCCACTCTCGGGATATCACCTTTGTTTTAATCTTCCATCTGTCATTTCCAACTGCTTTCCGCTGTGCAACATACATTTTTTTTCTCAGATCAAATGTCTCTTTTACAAAAAATACACTGATGATCCCAACAGCAAAGAACAGCATATACAGTTTGCTGACCGTATATGGCATATAAATTTCCATCTGTCCAAAAGTACCGATGAAACTTACACACACTGTCAGAATCCAGTTATGATACCAGCCCGGATCCTGATAAAGGATAATATCTTTCCAGTTCCATCCCAGCTTTGCAGGAGTCGGATACAGTGACGGTCTGTAATCATTCTGAGCATATTTTTCCGCACATTCCGCACAGGATTTCCTTCCCAGGAAATCTCCGTTATACAAAACTGCGTTACGGATGAACCACCAGCCGCAGAGAACTAAAGTAACTGCTGCGATCACTGCTCCTCTGCTGAAAAGGAAACGAACTCTCTGTGAAAAAGCTTCTTCTCTGCAGAGTAATACCGTAAAACAGAAGAAGAAAAAACTGCAGAGTATCCAACCGTATGCATTATAATAAGACAATGCACATACGGCCATTCCCACTGCAAGGAGTATACAGTTTTTCCATGTCCAGTCTTCTCTCAGATAAGAGACCCATGCATACAAGATCATGGCTGCTGCCAGCAGTGCCAGTGAGTCTGTATTCACATAAGTTCCCATAAAGATTGCCTGCGGCATAAATCCTGCCAGTGCTGCAAACAGCCATCTAACTTCTCTGGAATATTTTTCTTTCGGAAACAGTTTGCCCGAAGCTTTTACAACAAAATACACTGCACCTGTGACAAACAGTACATCTGCCATACGTGCAATTTTGAACATGGAGTATCCCGGATCTGCAAAAAGCCGGGATATTCTCATAAATAATGCAGACACCATATAAGATACAACCGGATAATATGCATAGGAAATTCCCCACACTTTATTCCTGACAGCCGGATCATCTCCCCCCGGAAGAGCTCCATGGTGTTTATAAATGTAATCTGCAACATAATATCTCATCTGTTCATCCGGCCCTGAATTAAAAGGCTGTGTCATCGCCCAGGTTGTCAGCAGGATAAACGCCAGAAATACAAAAATGAAAATTTCTGTTTTTTCATTGATCTCTTTCTTTTTCTTTAACATATCTTCTTTCACATTCATTTTATAGCAATTTCATCTTCAGATTCTTTTCAGAGAAAAGTCCTGGCTCTTCAGAGTGAGATTGGGGTTATAATAAGGATCTCCGTTCTTCAGGATCTCCGGCCATTTTTTCTCAAAGGTGGCAATTTCTTTGTTAAATCGTGCCACTTTTTCCGGAGTATCCTCAAGACCTCTGGATTTGGATTCATAATGGTATAATTCCGCATATGGATTAT
>OKTZ01000246.1_pt1 | contig 20877 bp, 15 predicted proteins | sample 1606711 | NCBI WGS metagenome assembly OKTZ01 (sample SAMEA3882535, study PRJEB24775) | human gut metagenome | biome: human-associated habitat; feature: intestine environment; material: feces | place: Netherlands | collected 2009/2010 | reverse complement strand
AACGGTCATGTTGATGTCCAGCAGCACAAGTGCAATGTTTCTGGCTTCTGCCCGCAATTTTTCCAGGCATTCCTGTCCATTTTCTGCCTCCAGAATATGGTAGCCGTCTCCTAAGATCTCTGCCAGGATCATGCGGTTCATTTTGGAGTCGTCCACAAGCAGGATCTGGGATTTTTCCTGCAAAAGCTTTTCCGGTGCGGCCAGGCTGCACCCCGGAACCTCCACCGTGACGGCATTCTTGCGGCACTTTGCCTGATACATCAGCCGGTCTGCCCGGCGAACCGCATTCTCCATCGGGTCGGTGATGGCCTGTATCGTTCCGCCGATGCTCAGTGAGAGGCGGAAATGCGAATAGCCGGGTACGGATGCCATCTGTGCAGCCGTGCGGATCTGTTCCAGTTTGGTCTGCAAAATATCTCCCGGAATGCCGGGCAACACCAGCAGAAATTCGTCTCCGCCATAGCGGATGAGCAGGTCCGACTCCCGGATGCAGGAGCGGATGGCATTTGCCGCTGTTTCCAATGCCATATCCCCGGCGTAATGCCCATAGGTATCGTTGCAGATCTTGAAATCGTCCACATCTATCAGCGCGATGCCTGCGGGGCCGACGATACGGGATGCGATATCCTCATAGTAGCGGCGGTTGTACGTGCCAGTCAAGACATCGTGGTAAAGTTTTGCACGGTAGCTCTCTGTTGTTTCTTGAAGCTTTTCCTCGGCTTCGGCCTGCATCTTTTCCATGTTGGAGCGATCGAACTGCCTTTGCAGGTGACCGATCAGCAGAATGTTCGCAGCGATACCAAGGCCGATCACGATGAGCTTTTGAAGGTTCAAAGAGGTGTAAAGAAAAAAGCTGTGGTCGGTAGAAAAGAAAAACGCGGAGTATAGGAATGCAATGAGGCCGCTTACGATTCCTGCTGCATAGCCGCATTTCACGAGCACAGCAGAAAGAACAACAAAAAGCACGATATTTGGATTTGGAATATGAAAATTCCAGACGATCAGGCAGGCGCTCAATTGGGCAAGTGCCGATAGCAACATAGACTGGATTTTATTTGGCTGTTGTTCCATACGCAATACCATCCAATACTTTGATTCATTATGATTGCTCTCTCACAAAAAAAGAGCTTGGCCGCAAATGGACGGCCCTGCTAGGTCGTGGGTGTCGGTCATCTGCGAAAACGCGCTAGTACGCTATTTATTATCGGGAGGATAACGCGGAAGCGCTTGACAGTCTGTTCCAGCGCAGCGATGTTCACGGGCTTGGACAGATGCTCGTCCATGCCGGCCTCCTTGCTCTTTTTCACATCCTCAAGGAAGGCGTTTGCGGTCAACGCTTGCGGCCTGTCCGTACTGGATCTTGTGTGGATTCTCCTATAAAAGCAGTGACATTATATTCTAGCATTCTGTTAAAACCGTTTCAAGCTTATTTTGAATTTCTTGCAATAATTTGCATAAAAAATAGGGAGGAAATCTGAGCTGTTTGGAGGAATGTCGGTTCTGGTGCAGCACGGGAAATGAACCTTGTGCGATAATTCAGATGCGTTTAAACCTCTAAAAAATGCGATCAGAATAAGAAAAAACGGATGGCTCCGCAGAACCATCCGATAAAACTGGTATCATCAGTCTTTCCGATACTTATATGCACCCTCAATGGCGTGGATCAGATGATAACAGAACCGGGCCTGTTGGGGCGAGTCCCTTTCTGTTCGTCCGGTTTTCCAAAAGCCCACGGGGGCTTTTCGGCTTAAGCAAGGATCCCGGTGGACTGCAAAAACAGCACCAGCATCATCACCGGAGCAACGTATCGGATCATCACCCGGTAAAGTTTCTTGCGGCGGAAGGTCTCGCCGTTGCGCTGCATCTCGTCAATGACGTAATCCGGTGTCATGACCCAGCCAATCAGGATGGTAGACAGCAGGGCAATGAAAGGCATCATAACACTGTTGCTGACATAGTCCATGATATCCAACAGCTGCCCCACCGATCCGTTGGGGAGCTGTACTTCAAAATAGAAGATGCTGTAACCCAGCGCAATGATGGCGGAAGCGGCCAGATAGATGACCGCCAGCACAAGCACCGTCTTTTTGCGGCCCGAGTGGAAGATCTCCATGCAGTTGGCGGTGATGGATTCCAGCACCGAGATGCAGGAAGTCAGGGTGGCAAAAATGGCAGTGACAAAGAACAGGATGCCCACGAACACGCCCGCCTTGCCCATGGCGTTGAATACCTTGGGCAGCGAGACGAACATCAGGCTGGGGCCTGCGCTCATGCCCTCGGTGCCAGAGAAAACATACACGGCGGGGATGATCATGGCACCGGCCAGCAGGGCTACGCCGGTATCGAAGATCTCAATCTGATTCACCGCTTTGTTCAGGTCTACGTCCGGTTTGACGTAGGAACCGTAGGTGATCATAATGCCCATGGACACGCTGAGGGAGAAGAACAGCTGGCTCATGGCATCCAGCAAAATCTGCAAAAAGCGGCTGACGGTCAGCCCTTCCATGTGCGGGGTCAGGTAGTAGCGCAGACCCTCCAGACCGGTGCGCATCTGGCCGGAGGCGTCCTCGTGGCGCAGGGTGAGGGCGTAACCCGCAATCACCACCACCAGTACCAGCAGAATGGGCATCATGTAGCGGGACACCCGCTCAATGCCTCCCTCCACGCCGTTGTACACGATGAAAGCAGTCACGCCCATAAACAGCAGAGCAAACACCACAGGGGAGACCGGCGAGGTGATGAAGCTGGTAAAATAACCGTCCTCAGCAGCGGCAGCAGACTGTCCGGTCAGGTAGACTGCCGCATATTTCGTGATCCACCCGCCGATGACGGCATAGTAGGTCATAATCAGAACTGGCACCAGAAAGGTCAGGATGCCGAGGAATTTCCACTTGGGGCGCATCGTCTCGTAGGCGCGGATGGCACTCTGCTTGGTGCGGCGGCCAATGGCGATATCCGAGGTGAGCAGCGTGAAACCGAAGGTCAGCACCAGCACCAGATACACCAGCAAAAACAAACCGCCGCCATCCTTTGCGGCAAGGTACGGGAACCGCCACAGGTTGCCGACACCAACCGCACTTCCGGCGGCAGCAAGGACAAATCCGATTTGTCCGGAGAAACTGCTTGCTTTCTTTTCCATGATTCTGAAACTCCTATCCGTATTTCCTATTGTAATATAGGATAACATGGAGTATCATATCAGTAAACCGAATAAATTTACTACGACCTATAAATTTTACTTATGGAGTATTTGAGATGCGGGAACAGAAAGACCGATACGAGATATTCTTGAAAGTGTGCGAAACGGGCAGTTTTTCCAAAGCAGCGGAGGCATTGAACTATACCCAATCCGGCATCAGCCAGATGATGGCGGGGTTGGAAGAAGAACTGGGCGTGAAGCTGTTCGCCCGCATCAACCGGGGCGTGACACTGACCGACAACGGGACACGTCTTTTGCCCTACGTCCGGGAACTGGCCAACCAGAAGAACCGGCTGCGGCAGGCTGCGTTCAATATCAACCACAAGGTGGAGGGCAAGCTGCGGGTGGGCAGCATTTCCAGCATCACAACGCTCTGGATGCCGGAAGTGGTGCACTATTTCAAGGAGAACTACCCGAAGGTGAGTATAGAGATCCTGGACGGCAACTATGATGAGATCCGGGAATGGATCATCCATGGGCAGGTGGATTGCGGTTTTCTCTCATCCATTGTGGCAGACGACCTGAAATTCTACCCGCTCTGGGACGACCCGTTGTGTGCCGTGTTCCCGGAGGGGCATCCACTGGCTGCACGACCCAGCGTAACGCTGTCGCAGCTGTTTCAGTATCCGCTCATCATTGAAACGCCCGGCTGCGATAACGATATCCAGCACCTGATGCTCAAGTGCCCGGTGAAGCCGAACATTTCTTACAGCTTCCGGGACGATACCCTCATCATGGCGTTCGTGCGCAGCGGGCTGGGCGTGACCATCTCGCAGGAGCTGGTGATGCAGGCATTCGGCTGCCCCGGGGTAGTGTCCCGTCCGCTGGAGCCTGCCTGCTGCCGGACATTGGGACTGGCGTTTTCCAAGACGGCAAGCTCGGTGGTGAGCCGGACACTGCTGGATTATTTGCAAAATAAAATGGTGTAAGTGAAATGCGGACGAAATTATGATAAAATAAAACAAAACGACAATCGAAAAAGGGGAAAAGCAAAATGGAAAGCATGGCAAAACAGTACTTAGAACAGATCAGCCGTGATTTACAGGATCAGAGGGCGGCTCTATTTGTAGGGGCAGGGTTCAGCCGGAACGCCGACAAGGTGACCAGTGATGTACCGGATATACCGCTGTGGGGAGACCTAAAGCGGAAATTTCAGGAAAAGCTGGGTAGCACAGACGAGTCCGACCCACTAGTGCTGGCAGAGAGCGTTGAACTGGTATATGACCGCAATGAGCTGGATCGACTGCTTCTGGACAGCTTGAGGGATGCCGATTACCGCCCCTCGCCACTGTACGAAAAGTTACTGCGTCTGCCATGGACCGATGTTTTTACTACCAATTATGACACTCTACTGGAGCGGGCCGGGGAGAAGTTGACTGAAAAGACATTTCAGATCATCACCAACAAGAATGATCTTATCGGCAGTTCCGGTAAAACACGGCTGATAAAGTTGCATGGCTCCTTTCCATCCCAGCGACCCTTCATTATTACCGCTGAGGATTACCGCACCTATCCGCAGAAATTTGCTCCATTTGTCAACACGGTGCAGCAGTCTTTGCTTGAAAACACCCTCTGCATGATAGGCTTTTCTGGCGATGACCCGAATTTCAATAGCTGGGTTGGTTGGATTAGAGATAATCTCGGAGAGGACAATGCCCCTGCTATCTATCTTTTGAACTTCAAGCCGGTGTCGGATGCTCGGAAGCAGTGGCTTCATCGGAGAAAGATTATTGCCATCGACCTGTCAGAACTCTTTCCGGAATACAAAGAGGATCCCTATGCACTCTATGAAAAAGTTCTGGATCAACTTTGGGAGCAGTATAGCTCTTCCCGGGAGACCGGACAGTTCTGGCCTATCCAAAGTCTTTACCAAGGCAATGGGCTGATGTCCTTGAAAGATGCTCTGCCTATCCTGCGGAAAAATCGGGAAAACTGCCCCAAAGTGCTGACCCTCTCGGCCAGGAACCGAGAGGAACTGGACATGGTTTTATCCGATGCAGAGCGGGTGCTTGGGGCACATTGCCGACAGGAAAACCCTGACCCAGCGGAAGAACTGTACTATTTATATGAGTACAATGCACTCCACGAAAAATCGATGCTGACCTTGTTTGCCTCGGAGAGAAAGCTCTATGCGCAGGTTCTTGCCCGGCACACAGCAGAGAAAAGCCCGGAAAAATGCGATATCCTCTTCTCCCTTCTCCGGACAGATCGGGAGGAAGGCGACATTGACGGGTGGAACACACAGTATGAAGAACTTTGTGCCTTGAACTCCTGCCTGACCTCAGAGCAGAAAGACCGACTGCAATGGGAAAATTGTCTATTCCGACTCTCCCGATATGAGTTCTGCCTGTTGAAAGAGGGGCTGAGAAACTGGCCGGTCTCCCCAGATCGCACCCTCTGGGCTCTGCGCAAGGCTGGACTTTGCGCCGAAGTAGGAGACTATGAACAGGCGGCAAATCTTTTGCAGGAAGCTTTGCAGAATCTGCGGCATCGGCTGGCTCGTCAGACTAGGCTGGACCGTTATCTACTCTCGCTGGAAAGCCCCATGATGCGGCTCCAAAGTTTCATCGATCAGGCGGCACGTCAGGGTGACTGGGAAGAAAAGACGTCCAAGACAGATTGGGCCGCTGCAATCTTTGTGGATGAGCGACACCGAGCCCGCCACAAAGAGTATGAGGTGGATTGGGACGAACTGAATCGGTCATTCTGCTCCCGGATGGAAAACAAATGGGTGCCTTTCCAGACGCAACAGAAAAAAGCTACTTTTGATTTTGGAGTGGTGCAGTCCTCACTTCATTTTGGTACAGATACCGAGCGGATGGAAGCATTTCGGTTTCTCCGTTTCCGGGAGGAGACTGGCATCCCGTTCCAACTTGGAAAAACCGACGGTAATGTGAAAGCGGCGTGCGGTGCAGCACAGCGGATTGCTCTGTATTACCCGGAGTGGGCCATTCTTACTGCAGTCCGGGCAAAAGCGAATGAAGATCAGCTTTCGGCCATCCTGCCCCGGAGCGTGCTGAGCGTCTGGACTCAGGAGGACACGGACAAAGCCTGTGATTTTTACATGGGAGCAGTCCAGCGCACCGAAGAGAAACTGCTGGGAGTCAAACAGTTCTGGGATTCCACTTTTGCGTCCCGAACGGCAACGGTTCTGCCGATAGTGCTGTCGGAACTGTGCTGCAAATGCTCCGAGAAAACGATGCCTCATCTGCTGGGCTTTTTGGAAAAACTTTACTGTTCTCCCCAAAAGATGCACTATATGCAGGCAAAGCTGTTGATGAAGAGACTTTTGCGTTTTTATCCAAAACAGCTTCGATCGGAACTGTTGCAAACACTGCTGACCTTTCCTCTGCCCGATGTGGAAAGGGTTAGGATAGACCAGGATTTGCCCGACCCCTTCAATGCGCTTGAAACCCCTTCCAGTGGATATGATGTCAGCACAGAGACTGCTTACCCGGAGATTGAAAAATTGTTCGGGCTACTGAGTACCGATAAGCGGACCAGTGCTCTGGAACGGCTGCTCCACTGTGGGGCTCATGGGTTGCTGACTGTAGAGCAAAAGGAGCGTCTGGGAAAACTTATCTGGAACGGTGGAGTCCCAGAATTGCCGCGAGATTGGTTCATCACGGTCTGTCTTCATCTGCCAATTCCACAGCAGGAAAATCGGCTACGGGTCGTGTGTGCAAAAATTACTGAAAATGTTATTGCACAAGCCGATGGCAACATGCAGATGAACCGAAACAGCAGGGTTTTACAGGAGATGCAGAATGTCCTTTATTTCAAGGCGGATGCTTTTTCTCCGGAACAGATTACAGCGATTCTGACAGCCTGTGCCAAAGACATTGCGGTGGTCGCAAAGCAGATGGATCGGGAGGATGACTGCTATGGTCGGAACGAACAGGCCGAAGCTTACATTTATCGGAATCTGCACGCCCTTTGGCTGTTGACATCCTTTTCCAAAAACTGGGTGCCCACCGAAGTGGATAAGACAGCACTGGCCGATATGCTGGATCGGTGCGGGGAGGTCGGTCTTAGTCACCACGGCGCAAAGCGGCATTGGTTTGCGTTGCTGGATCGGAATACTGTGACGGAAAAAGATCTGGAACGAGTAATGCACTCTACGGATGAACAGACGGCCTTTTATGGGTATCACGTTTTTGCAACCGCAATGGAAAACCCAGAGAAATCTCTTCTGTCCGAAAAAGAACTCCAAACCGGGATGGAAGTCACAGCACAACAGATTGCATGGGGTGTACCCAAGCGGCTTGCATCGGCATTGCAAGCCGCATCTTGCGCGGCAGAACGGCGGCCAGACCTGCTGACCGAGCGGTGTACAGAGCTGGTTTTGAACGGCCTTGCGCAACTGCTGGATGAGACCCGCATCACCTCGGAGGATACCATGAAAATGGCTTCTGAAAAAGGTAATATCCGCAGCGAAGCTGTCTGCCTTGCGGCAAAGCTTGACGGAAAATCTTCCACAGAAGAAGGTCGAGAGACACTGGAGCGTTGGCGTGCGGTGAGCTGTGACCCAGAGGAATTCGCCGAGATCCGCACAGCACGATGAAACTGGAGCAAAAACATTCCCCATAGAATCCGGAAAAGCTAGATCTATGCAGGTGGTGGAGGTATAGCGGTTCTGCTTGCTGCCGGACACGGAGACTGGCGTTTTCCAAGACGGCCAGCTCTGTGGTGAGCCAGACACTGCTGGAATATCTGAGATCCACCCGGCAGCGAAAGGATACACCGCAGATAAAATAAGAACAAAGAGCGGAGAACGGTATAAAAGCCGCTCTCCACTTTGCTGAATGGAGATGTGCAGTTGGAACAAGAGGACAATTCCCTGTTTTTCTTGTAAGAGTACGGGATTCATGGTATCATAGAGGCAATGAAAAGTCCGTGCATGGCTACGAGAAGGGAGCGGCAGAGATGAAAGACATGAATATTCCTGTTGGAGTTTCGGACTTTGAGAAGATTCGGAATGGCGGATTTTATTATATTGATAAATCCGGCTTGATTACGCGAATTTTGAAGGAAAAAGCGGAGGTAACACTCATTGCTCGTCCCCGCCGCTTCGGTAAGACGCTGGGCATGAGTATGCTGGAAAGTTTTTTTGACATCCGCAAAGACAGCAGAAAGCTGTTTGATGGGCTGGAAATTGCAGAAAACCAAGCATTGTGCGATGAGTGGATGAACCAGTATCCGACCGTTTCCATTTCATTCCGGCAAATTGATGGCTTGAATTTTATGGATGCATATCGGCAGCTTGTCTATGAAATTGCTCTTCTGTATCAGAAGCACACATACCTATTGGATAGTCAGGCAATAAGCAACCAAGAAAAATCTCTTTTTCAGCAGATAAGTGATCGAAAAGCGGAAAAGACGGATGTGATGCGCTCTATTCAATTTTTAACACTGCTGTTAAATAAGTATTACAATAAAAAAGTAATTCTTCTTATTGATGAGTATGATGTTCCTATAGCAAAAGCGAACAACAATGGTTACTATAATGAAATGCTGGATGTCATGAAAGGCTTGATGCAGGCGCTGAAAGACAATCAGGCACTTCAATTTGCAGTTGTTACGGGCTGCTTGAAGATTGCGAAAGAGAGCATCTTCACGGGAACCAACAATTTCGTATCGGATACCATCACAAACTCACGCTTAAGTGAGTATTTTGGGTTTGTGCAGAGCGAAGTTGACCAGCTGCTAAAGGATGCTGACCTGACGGAACAGGCTGACAATATCAAGAAATGGTATGATGGATATCATTTCGGCGATTTTGATGTTTACTGCCCATGGGACGTAATGAATTATATGCTGGAACTGCAGCGCGATCCGAAAGCTAAACCAATCAGCTACTGGAAGAACACCAGCGACAATGCTATTATCCGCTCTTTTATCGACTATGCCGGCAGTACGATCACAAAAAAACTGGAAACGCTGATGGCGGGTGGTTGCATCGTTGAGCGTGTGGATGAAAACCTGACCTATGATTATCTGCACGCCTCGGAAGATAACCTCTGGAGTACGCTGTATCTGACAGGGTATGGTCACGCATGCCGCCATAGCAGTCATATTGAAAGACATCCCGCCTGAAAGTGAAGGCTTTACTTTCAGGCAGGACTTTTTGTTTTTTATTATAAAGGCTAGTTCCTGTTCTTTGCGGAGATGGCCACACATTAAAGAACTTTGGCCCCATTGGCCGTCAACTTGAAGGTTGCTCCCAGCATATCGGCAGCCCCGCGGCACATCAGCATCCGCTGCAGGAAAATCTCAAAATATTCGTACATGCTGCAAATATCGGTGTCGATTTGCAGATTCAGTGAGATGACTTTTTTCTCGGTGTTGATCTTCAGGGTCTGGTCTGTGACCGCATAGTTGACCCGGTCATGGATGTCGAAGGATGCTTTGGGCTTTTCCCGCACACGGCTGCGGCGCACATCAGTCTTGTCGCCGATGATGAGTGCTGCCGAGATGGGATCCACGGCCCCGCCGGTGGATTCATCGTGGTTGGAAATGGCGGACACGATGGTGATGCGGTCCGGGACGCTCAGGTCATATTGCTTCAGAATCTCGTTGGCCAGTAGCCCGCCGTATTCGGCGTGACGGCTGCGGTTGATGGCGTTTCCGATGTCGTGCATATAGCCTGCGATCCGGGCAAGCTCGATGTCGTGCTCCGGATAGCCGAATTTTTTCAGGATGTGGGCGGCGGTCTCTGCCACCCGGACACAATGGGCTTGTGAGTGCTCGGTGTAGCCCAGCAGGCCTAGATTCTGGTTGCCTTTTTTCAGCAGTTCGTTGACTTCCTCATTGTGTTTGATGTCTTTATACGTCATGGTTCTCTGCCCCCGATTCATATATTAAAAGAAAGTATCTACTATTGTAAGATGATTTCGAGGCGGTTGCAATCAAATTGCGGTAAAATCTGTGTGCAGAAGCGATTTTACATATTCCAGACACATTCCTGATTTCTGATTTTACATTTGCACGGTACAATAAAAACGTTTGTATCATGCAATCCGAAGCATTCCGGTCAGAGAAAAGGAAGAGGAATATGGAAAACACCTATCATTGCTATGCAAACCGTGAGCTTTCGTGGCTGCGGTTCAACGAACGCGTTCTGGAGGAGGCAGAGGATTCCCGTCTGCCGTTGTGTGAACGGCTGAGTTTTTTGTCGATTTTCCAGAGCAATCTGGATGAATTTTTCATGGTGCGCATCGGCAGCTTGCAAGACCAGATGCTGCTGGACAAAAACGCACGGGAAAATAAGACGAATATGACCAGCGGCGAACAGATCGATGCAGCGCTGGCTTTTATCCACAAGCTGACAGCCCGCCGGGACGCTGCTTATAATGGTCTGCTGGAACAGCTTGCAGAGCAGGGGATCCGTCTGCTGGACTTTGCCCATATGGAGGAAGAAAGCCGTACCGAACTGGAAAAGCTGTTCCGGCAGGACTACCTGCCGCTGCTGTCCAGTTTCATCATCAGCAAAAAGCAGGCATTTCCGTTCCTGAAAAACAAGGGCATCTATGCGGTTGCGGTGCTGAGCACCAAGGCAGAAAAGAAGAAGATCGGCATTGTGCCCTGCGGCAATGAGATCTTCCCCCGGCTGGTGCCGGTGCCGGGCCGTACTGGCTGCTTTATCCTGTCGGAAGAACTGATCCTGCACTTCCTGCCACTGCTCTACAAGGGCTATAAGGTCACCAGCAAAACGCTGGCCCGCATCACCCGCAATGCGGATATTGACGCCGACCTGATCTATGACGAAGACCTGAACTACCGGGATCACATGGCCGAAGTGGTCAAGAAGCGCAAAAAGCTGGCACCTGTCCGTCTGGAACTGAGCCGTGAGATCGACGAAGAAATTATCCAGTCCCTGTGCAAAAACCTGAAACTGGACCCCAAGCGGGTGTTTGAATACGATTCTCCGCTGGATCACTCTTTCCTGTTCCAGATCGAGGATCAGCTGCGCAGCCACACCGACCTGTTCTTTGCGCCCCGCCACCCGCAGCCCAGCCCTGCACTGGACGAGCGCAAGCCCATCATTCCGCAGATCCTGGAAGAGGACAAGTTGATTCACTATCCGTATGAGAGCATCCGTCCCTTCCTGCAGCTGCTGCACGAGGCCGCCTGCGACCCGGACGTGGTCTCCATCAAGATGACTCTTTATCGTCTGGCCAACCACAGCAAGGTGGTGGATGCACTGGTGGAAGCCGCCGAAAACGGCAAGCAGGTGGATGTTCTGGTGGAGCTGAAAGCCCGCTTTGATGAGGAAAACAACATCGAGTGGTCCCGCCTGCTGGAACGTGCCGGCTGTCATGTGGTGTATGGCATTGAAGGGCTGAAAGTCCACTCCAAGCTCTGCCTGATCACCCGCAAAACGAAGGAGGGTATTTCCTTCATCACCCAGATCGGCACCGGCAACTACAACGAAAAGACCAGCCGCCTGTACACCGACCTTTCTTTCCTGACCGCATCCAAGGAAATCGGTCTGGAAGCCACCGAAGTGTTCCGCGCACTGGATCAGGGCGAAACGGTGGATTCGGTCAAGAACCTGCTGGTGGCGCCTCATTGCTTACAGAACCGTCTGCTGAATCGGATAGACGGTGAGATCAAAGCTGCCGCCCGCGGCGAGGGCGGCTACATCGGCATCAAGATCAACAGCCTGACCGACAAAGTGCTCATCAACAAGCTCATCGAGGCAAGTCAGGCGGGCGTCTACATCGATATGGTGGTGCGCGGCATCTGCTGCCTGCGTGCCGGTGTCCCGGATGAGACCGAGAATATCCATATCATCAGCATCGTGGGCCGCTATCTGGAGCATTCCCGCATCTACATTTTCGGACAGGGAGAGCGTGCCCGGTACTACATCGGCTCGGCAGACTGGATGACCCGCTCTACGCTCCGCCGCGTGGAAATCGCGGCTCCGGTCACGGCTCCGGCTCTGAAGGCACGTTTGCAGCACATCTTTGACACGATGCTGGCCGACAACTGCAACGCCCGCGTGCAGCAGCCGGACGGCAGCTATGTCCGCCGGATGCCCGGTGCCGATGCCGTGGATTGTCAGGCACAGTTCTACGAGGAAGCCTATCAGGCCAACGTGCACTCCAGTCTGAAGTGAGATGCACTCGGATTTCACACAGATTTGACCGCAGCACGGTTTCTTCGACTGGATTTCGATGATACAATTTTATTGTAGAATGAAATCGCAGAAAGGGAGAATCCTATGGAAGATTTCTGGAAATCCGTGCAGACGATACAGGCAGAACGCGGGGCGGATTACCGCGCCTTCTCTTTGTTCAGTGCAACGCATTGGGCAGAATTGCTGGGAGCAGCGGCGGTCATTTTTCTCTGTGCGGTGATCTACTACCGCTGCAGGGAAGTGACCCGGCATCAGATCCTTCGCGCTGTGTTTGTCCTGATGCTGGCCGATGAGTTTATGAAGCAGGCCGTCCTGCTGTACACCGGTCAATGGAACGTGACCTATCTGCCTCTCCACCTGTGCAGCATCAACATCTTTGTCTGCTGGTACGATGCCATACACCAGAGCCGTTGGAGCAAGGAAATCCTTTATGCGCTCTGTATTCCGGGAGCAGTGGTCGCAATGTTGAGCCCCTCATGGCAGCGGCTCCCGGTCTGGAACCTGCTGCATCTGCATTCCTATAGCATTCACGTTCTGCTGATCCTCTATCCGGTCCTTCTGCTTGCTGGCGGATTTCGCCCGCAGGTGCATCATATCCGCTGGGTACTGGCGTTTCTGTGTGCAATCGCAACGCCGATCTTTTTCCTGAATCGGCTGCTGAAAACAAACTTTTTCTTTCTCAATGATCCGCAGGGCAATGCGATTACTGCCTTTTTCGCCCACTGCTTTGGAGAACGTTTTTATCTACTGGGCTTTCTGCCGGTTCTTGCTGCAGTCCTGTTGCTTCTTTATCTGCCATGGTACAGGGCAGAGCGGCATCAACGTATGCTCTGTGCAAGAGATCAGGTTATAGCTTGAATGGCTCTGTGCATCAATTGAGTATCTTTCTTTTCTTCTTTCGTCCCGTCAAAGTCTGCTGCTTTGACGGGAATTTTTTATATCTGATTTTACAAAGGGTTTACACCGGAATGGTGGCTGTCACAGGACGGACGTGCTATGATAGAATTCGAATTTTTGAAGTGAAACGATATTTTTTGATTGACATAACAGAATCAAGAGGACAGATCATGCAGAAAAACTATGTGCAGGAAATTTTGAACATCATTCATGGCAATATACCTCAGGCTGAACTGGCCGAAAAACTGTCGGATTACCATGAAAAAGATCTGGCGGATGCTTTGGAAGCGCTCATGCCTGCAGAACGCAAGTCGCTTTATCCCATTTTGGGAGTAGACGAAGTGGCTGAGATCTTCGCCTATCTGGACGATGCAGAGCCGTATCTGAAAGAATTATCCAGAGATGAGGCTGCAAAAGTTATTTCCAACATGGACTCGGACGATGCGGCAGATGCGCTGGAAGACCTTGACGAGATAGACAAGGGTGAAATCGTCAACAAACTGGACAGAGATTCGATTGAAGACGTAAAGATGCTGCTTTCTTATAGCGAAGATGAGATCGGCAGCAAAATGACGACGAATTATATCCGCATCAAAAATGATATGACCATCCGGCAGGCTATGAGTGAGCTGGTCAAGCAGGCCGGGGAGAATGACAACATCTCTGTGTTGTACGTGGTGGATGAAAATGAACATTTCTATGGTGCAATCGACTTAAAAGATTTGATTATTGCACGTGCAGAAGATCCTCTTGCGGAACTCATCGTTGGGTCTTACCCCTACGTTACAGATCGGGAAAAAATCAGCGACTGTATCGAGCGCATTGTGGACTATGCGGAGCGCAGTCTGCCGGTGCTGAATGAGGCAGGCAAATTGATGGGTATCATAACATCGTCCGATGTGGTGGAACTGGTTGACGATGAGATGAGCGATGATTACGCAAAGCTGGGTGGTCTGACCGGCGAGGAAGATTTGAGGGAAAGCGTTTTTGAAAGTGTGAAAAAGCGTCTTCCGTGGCTGACCGCTCTGTTATTTCTTGGAATGCTGGTTTCCTCGGTCGTTGGCGCATTTGAATCGGTGGTAGCAGTGCTTCCGGTTGTGATCTGTTTTCAGTCTATGGTGCTGGGTATGGCGGGAAATGTCGGCACGCAGTCATTGGCCGTTACGATTCGAGTTCTGGTAGACGAAAATCTGACGGTATCCAAGAAATTTCAGCTGCTCTGGAAAGAAGTCAGAGTTGGATTGCTGAATGGTACGATTCTGGCCGTAATGGCGCTGAGTTTTCTGGGATGTTATATCCACTTTTTCAAAGGCTACGCTTGGAATACGGCACTTCTGCTGTCTGGCTGTGTAGGCGCATCACTTGTTGTCGCCATGGTCGTTTCCAGTCTGGTGGGCACATTGGTTCCGATGCTGTTCCATAAAATTCATATTGATCCGGCTGTTGCTTCCGGACCATTGATCACGACGATCAACGATTTGGTAGCGGTTGTCGTTTACTATGGCCTTGCAATGGTGGTGCTGATTGATCTGTTCCATCTTGCCTGACTTTCCTCTGGATGGGCTTATTTTCGGATATTTATATCTTCATGAAATCCCTGCTGGATCTTAAGGTTCAGCGGGGACTTTTTGTTGCCAAACTTTTACATGAGATTTACGCCACTGGGATAGTTTGCACAAATCCTTCGTGCTACCATAGAGCAGGTATCAAAAGTAGGAGTGCAAAATATGGAGATCAAGCTCGTTCATGTTACAAAATCCTTTGGCGCAAAGCAGGTGATCCAGCCTACCAGCTTTGTCATTCAAAGCGGCAGCCTGACCACATTGCTGGGACCTTCCGGTTGCGGCAAGACCACCCTGTTGCGGATGATCGCCGGACTGGAAACGCCGGACAGCGGTGAGATCTGGTTTGAGAATCGCTGTGTGTTCTCCTCGGAAAAGAAGATCAATATCCCGCCCGAAAAGCGCGGCCTTGGCTTTGTGTTTCAGGATTTTGCCCTCTGGCCGCACATGACTGTCTTTGAAAATGTGGCTTTTGGCCTGCGGGCGGCTGGCAAGACGGACAAATTGGACGAAAAGGTGAAAAATGCACTCCACGCTGTACAGCTGGATGATTTTGCCCAGCGGTATCCTCATCAGCTGTCCGGCGGTCAGCAGCAGCGTGTGGCATTTGCCCGCGCGATCGTCATTGAACCGGCCTGCATCCTGTTTGACGAGCCGCTTTCTGCACTGGACGCACTGCTGCGGGAAGAGATGCGCTCGGAACTGCGGACGCTGATCACCAAGTTGGGCATTACCGGCGTGTTTGTGACCCACGACCAGATTGAGGCCATGAGCATGAGCGATGCAATTGCGGTCTGTCACGCCGGAAAAATTGAGCAGTATGATACCCCGGAAAAAATCTATTCCCATCCGGCAACGGAGTTCGTGGCACGATTTGTAGGCTCTTCCAACTGGCTCGACCAGAATCATCTGTTCCGCCCGGAACAGGCACAGACGGTTCCCACCGAGCAGGCCGAAAAATACGATGCCGATGTCACGGCGGTGCAGTTCCTTGGCAGCAGCTACCAGCTACAGCTGAACCACAACGGACAGGACTGGACATATATCAGCCCCCGACGGGTCTCGGTGGGCGAAAAGATCTCGCTTTATCTGCCCCGTAGTGCCATCGTTGCCGTCTGAATCAGCTTCCTGCCGCAAGGTGCGGCTTGATGATACATCATTGGAAATGAAAAAGGAGAATCCTTATGCGTAATTATAAAATCAGCCGTCGTAATTTTCTTGCTGTGGCGGGTACTCTGACTGCCGCTGCCGCCTTGACCGCCTGCGGCGGCTCCGCAAGCAGCACGGTTGCTTCCAGCACAGCTTCTTCCAGCGTGGCAAGCGATAGCACTCCCGCTGCCGCATCCGGCACCGGCAAAGTGACGGTCTATATGCCTTCTCCGGCTGGTCTGGCCGATAAGCTGGCCGAGGGCTTTACGGCAAAGACTGGTATCGAGGTAGAGCAGTTTCAGGGCACTACCGGCGAGATCCTCGCTCGTCTGGAAGCCGAAGCAGCAAACCCTGTGGCCGATGTAGTGATTCTGGCTTCCTGGTCGGATGGTCTGTCCATGAAAGCAGATGACAAGCTGGAAAGCTACACCCCGGAAAACGCCGACCTCATCGTGGACGGCTGGCTGGATGACGACAGTGTGCTGTTTGGTTACAGTGCATCCGCTGTGGGCGTTATTTATAACACCACGGTGTTCTCCACGCTTGATGCCGACTGGAAAGACCTTGGCAACGCAGAGTATAAGGATCAGCTGGCCATCCCCGACCCGGAAAAGTCCGGTGCCTGCAAGGACTTTGTGGCAGGCTATGTGGTCAAGAATGGCTGGGATGATTTTCAGGCTATGGCCGACAACGGTATGACGGTCCCCGGCGCAAACAAGGCTGCACTGGAAGCTGTCACCACCGGCGAAGTGGGCATCCTTGTGGCCGGCGTGGACTACAACGCCTATTCTTCCAAGAATAAGGGCGAGCCGCTGGACATCTACTACCCGGCAGGCGGCACCATCGTGAACCCCCGCCCGGCAATGATCCTGAAAACGGCTCCCAACATGGACAATGCCAAGGCATTTGTTGATTATCTGTTCAGCGATGAGGCACAGCAGCTGGTGGCAAATGCTTATCTGCTGCCCGGCCGCACCGACATCAAGTGCGACAAGCGCAGCAATCTGGAGGATATTCCTCAGATCACGCCCGATTGGGACAAGATGATGGCGGAAGCCAGCGATGATGCCGCAAAGATCAACCAGATCTGCGGTGCCAGCAACGGGTAACGCTCCATGAAACAGACGAATCGTAAGGCGGATCTTCCGCTGCTGTTGCTGGCAGTGGTGTTGATCTTTCTGATCGTCTGTCCTGTGGGAATGATTTTTGCCAAGGCGGTCATGCAGAATGGCCGCCTTGACTTTTCTCCCGCTGTGCAGACGCTGTTGAACCCGGAAAACGCCCACATGATCGGCAATTCGCTGCTATTGGGTGTGCTGGTGGTGCTGCTGTCTACTCTGATTGCCGCACCGCTGGCCTATCTGTTCTCCCGGACAAAGTTTGCCCGCTACCGTGTCTTTGACATCCTCTTTATGATCCCGTTCATGACGCCGCCCTACATTGCCTCCATGGGCTGGATCTTATTTATGCAGAAAAAGGGGCTTTTGCAGCAGCTGATCCCCGCAGCTGCCGGGTGCGAAAAGATCTTCTTCACTCTGGGCGGTTTGGTGCTGGTGATGAGCCTGCACGTTTTTCCGTTCATGCTCACCATGCTCAAAAACGCCATGCTGAATATCCCCTCCAGTCTGGAAGAGGCAGGTGCTGTGTTTGGGGCCGGATTCTCTGCCCGGATGCGCAAGATCTTTCTGCCGCTGCTCTCCGGCAACTACGCCATCGGTGCGCTGCTGGTGTTTGTGAAAACGCTGTCTGAATACGGCACGCCTTCTACGCTGGGCAAGCGCATCGGGTTTGAGGTGTTTACCACCGAGATCCACCGCCACGCCACCGTAGCCCCCATCGACTTTGGCAGTTCAGCCACGCTCTCCTCCGTGCTGGTAGGCATCTGTCTGTGTATGTGGATGCTGCAAAATTACATTACCACGCGCAAAAGTTACAATTTGGTCAGCGGCAAGGGTGCCCGCCGCGTAGAGCAGTCCATGGGCAAAGGAGCCACCGTCGCTGCGTGGGCATATATCGTTCTGGTGCTGCTGATTGCAGTTGGGGTTCCGTACTTCTCGGTCATTTCCACATCTCTCATCAATCTCCGCGGCTACGGTCTGGCACCGGGCAACTTTACCATCGCACATTATGTAGAACTGTTCACCGAGAACGAAAAGGGATTGAGTGCTCTGAAGAACAGCGTTTTTCTTGCGGTCACTTCGGCTACCATCTGTGCAGTGCTGGGCACTCTGCTGGTATTGGCGGTGCGGAAGTCGCACTCCAAACTGCGCAAGGTGGTAGAAGCCATTGGTCTGCTGCCGGAAATGCTGCCGGGTATTGTATTGGTCATTGGAATTATGCTATTCTGGAACCAAATCTACAACATCCTGCCGCTGTACAACACTATGGGCATCATGGTTCTGGCCTATGTGGTGCTGTTTCTTCCCTATACGGTGCAGTACGTCACTTCGTCCTTTACCCAAATCAGTGACAGCCTGATGGCGGCAGGACAGGTGTTCGGCGGAAGCCCGGTTTACATCCTGCGGCGTATCACCCTGCCGCTGATCCGGCAGGGCATCGCCACCGGCTGGATGATGACCTTCATCATCGCTTTCCGGGAACTGGTAACGGCAAGTCTGATCGCTCCGCCCAACACACTGGTGGTCTCCACCTTTATCGTGCGGGAATTTGAGCAGGGCAGCGTTTCGGTTGGCATGGCGATGGCGGTGCTGTGTGTGTTGTTTTCGACCACGGCACTGCTGATCTTGAACACGGTGATCGATCATCGGAAGGTGCATTGAGATGGAACTTTTTATTGCCGGGGGCTGCGGCGAACATGGCCGCAACTGCTTTTATGTGGAACAGAATAGTGCTGCTTTTCTGGTGGATTGCGGTCTGCTGGCTGGCGCAGAGGACGACCTGCCCCGGCTGAATGCAGAGCAGATTCAAAAACTGCGGGCTGTCTTTCTGACCCACAGCCACGCAGACCACACCGGGGCGCTGCCGTGGCTGGCGCAGCAGGGGTATCAGGGGCCGGTCTATGCTACGCTGCCTACTCTGACCCAACTGCCCTTTTCCTTGAATCATATCCAAACGCTGGAAAGTCTCTGCCCTTGCAAAGGCTCCGGCTCTGTGCCGGAACTGCCCGGCCTGCAGGTCACATGGGGGCGTTCCGGGCACTGCGCAGGCAGCGTCTGGCTGCGATTTGAATGGAACGGAAAGAGCATTCTCTTTTCTGGCGACTATGCAGAGCACAGCCCGCTCTACCCCTGTGACCCGCTGCGGAGCCAGACGGCAGATCTGGCCGTTCTGGATGCGGCTTACGGCAGCACGGACGCAGACTGGAACACTTGCGTCAAAAAACTCTGTGTGGAGACCGTGCAGTGCCTGAAACAGACACAGCTCCTGTTCTTCCCGGTGCCGAAATATGGCCGAGGGCCGGAGATCCTTCTGTTGCTGAAACGCTTTGCACCGAATCTGAAATTTTACGGCGATGCGCATTTCCTTCGTCAGCTACAGCAGATCCAGCTGGGTGGACCGTGGCTGTTGCCTGTGCCGCCGCATTTTGCGGACTGGGTGCAGCCGGATGCTTTCCTCAGCCGGGAAAAAGGCGTTGTCTTTCTCAGCGGACCGCAGCTGGCAGGAAAAGCCGGGCAGCGCGCCCGCGAAATGGTGGCGCACGGAGCACACGGCATCATGACAGGCACCCCGGATGCGGGCAGCCTGAGCGCAGAAATGCTGAAAAACGGGCAGATGCTCTTCCTGCGGTATCCGGTGCATCTGGATGCAATGCAGTGCCGGGAGCTTGCGGAAAAGAATCAATTTGGCCGGGTAATCCCATATCACAGCCCGGAGATTGATTGCCCGTGTTTCTTTTTGCTATAATTGTTGCTATGATCGTACTGGCCGATTTGCTCCATCTTGTTTATTAAAAACAAAAAAACAGGGTGCGCCCACCCGGACGTACCCTGCCAAAAGCCACAGACAAGAATGATATGTACAGCAGGGAGTTCCCCAGCGGGAACTTCCTGCTTCTCTTTTCCAGCAAGATGAACCTGTTCCGCCTGCCATGCAGCAAACTCACGCTGGCCTTCCTCGCTGTTCCAGCAGGCAAGGATGGCTGGGTAGAATGCCCGTGCCAAACGATCGATGACTTCATCAGGGTAAATGAGGCACGCTTCGATGGCAGTGTATAAATCGTCAAATGCGGACAGGCTATCCATGATTTTAACACTCCCGAACTTCGTACTTTTTATGCGACGAGAAGGCATATGTTTTTTGCGTAGTACAGTATAATAAGCAAAAGTTTATTGTGTGAAAGTGAGGAGCGGCGGCGGATAATATTCTGAATACTATAACCGCCCACCGTAAAGAACGCAACTGGTCACTTTATGATTTAGCAACTCATACAGAGATGAAATCGACCACTATTTCCACACGGTATAATGACAATACGATCCCGTATATTCCTTCAATAGTAATGAGCATGGAGAATAGCGTTTATCTGGAGGTTGCCAAAGGATAAATAGAAGCAGTATTAAAGCCGCTCACCGTGCAGGTTTCCAGCATGGTGAGCGGCTTTTTACTACAAATATGAGGAATCAAAGAAGTCTTTTAGTGTAATTTCCAAACCCAGACAGATTCTTTCAATCGTCTCTACGCTTAACTGGCCTCCCCGACGAGCAGTGGTTTGGATCGTGGAATACGATATTCCGCATTTCTTTGCCAACACACACAGATTCATATCACGCGCTTGCATCAAATCCTGAACACGCTTGATCGTATCCACGAAAATCCCTCCCATCTTTTTAGTTCAAAACTTTTCCAACAACCTCGAATCTTTGCTCTGGAGATATAAGGATCGGTGAATATTTGGTGTTAAGAGAAACCAAAACCGGTTGGTTATGCACCACGCCATAGCTGTCGGTAAGGAACTCTGCTTGGGATTT
>OKTZ01000241.1_pt1 | contig 21147 bp, 19 predicted proteins | sample 1606711 | NCBI WGS metagenome assembly OKTZ01 (sample SAMEA3882535, study PRJEB24775) | human gut metagenome | biome: human-associated habitat; feature: intestine environment; material: feces | place: Netherlands | collected 2009/2010 | reverse complement strand
AGAATTAAGAGAAATGACTGGTGCCGGAATGATGGATTGTAAGAAAGCTCTTACAGCTACAGAAGGTGATATGGATAAAGCAGTAGAATTCCTTCGCGAAAAGGGTCTTGCTACAGCACAGAAGAAAGCAAGCCGTGTAGCAGCAGAAGGTCTTTGCAAAACTTTAGTTTCCGAAGACGGAAAGAAAGCAGTTGTTGTAGAAGTTAACGCTGAGACAGACTTCGTAGCTAAGAATGAAAAATTCCAGAACTACGTTGCAGATGTAGCAGCTCAGGCTATGAACACAACAGCAGCAGATATCGATGCTTTCCTTGCAGAAGCATGGGCACTTGATACAACTAAGACTGTTAAAGAAGCTCTTGCAGCTCAGATCGCAGTTATCGGCGAGAACATGAACATCAGAAGATTTGCTCAGGTTACAGAAGAGAACGGTTTCGTTGCTTCCTACACACATATGGGCGGTAAGATCGGTGTTCTTGTAGACGTTGAAACAGACGTAGTTAACGATGCTGTTAAAGAAATGGCTAAGAACGTAGCAATGCAGATTGCAGCTCTGAAACCACAGTACACAAGCGATAGCGAAGTAAGCGCAGAATACATTGAGCATGAGAAAGAAATCCTTATGGCTCAGATCCAGAACGATCCGAAAGAATCCCAGAAACCGGCTAAGGTTATCGAAGGAATGATCACAGGACGTATCAAAAAAGAGCTTAAAGAAATCTGCCTTCTTGACCAGACATACGTTAAAGCTGAAGACGGAAAACAGTCTGTAGCTAAATACGTAGAGCAGGTTGCTAAAGAAAACGGTGCTAAGATCACTGTTAAAGGTTTCGTACGTTACGAGACAGGTGATGGTATCGAAAAGAAAGAAGAGAACTTTGCAGAAGAAGTTGCAAAGCAGATGGCACAGTAATCTGGTTTTTGCAGAACTTTAAAAAGAGTCTTAAAACCCTTGAAAATCCAGTATTTTCAAGGGTTTTTCTTATATACACCACTTCATATATTGCATTATAAATTCATGTAACTTTTTAAACGGATTTTCGTAAAATGTTCGTCATGGTTTTCGTAAAACCTGCGTACGAACTTCTTAACGAAAACTTCGCATGATTTTTAAGAAAAATGTGGCGATTTCGGTAGCTAACTATAAAGCAATTTATAATACTTGCAGGAATAGAGGTTCAAATTGCAAAAGGATTTGGGCAGTAGTAGGAAGGTTGGAAATGTGGTATGATTGAGAACAGGACATAAGAGAAAACAGGAACTGAATAGAGTGTGAGTAAAGAAGAAATCTTTGAATATGTGCAACAGCAATATGGAACACTCCCAGAATATCTATGGAGCAAATGACATTTTGGAAGAATACAGAAAGTGTGAGTAAAGAAATTATGGAATTGTTGAAAACAATCAGAGGAGACATTACAAAAATTACAGATGTTCAGGCAATCGTAAATGCTGCGAATAATTCACTTCTTGGTGGCGGAGGTGTGGATGGAGCAATTCACAGAGCAGCAGGACCAGAACTTTTGGAAGAATGCAGAACATTACATGGATGTGAGACAGGGAAGGCAAAAATTACAAAAGCATATAAGCTCCCTTGTGAGTATGTTATCCATACAGTAGGACCAATATGGAATGGTGGGAATCAAAATGAAAAAGAATTACTTGCAAGCTGTTATTTATCTTCTATGCAACTGGCACTGGAACACAAAATCAGAAAAATCGCATTTCCGTCAATTTCTACAGGAGTGTATTCATTTCCGGTTGGACTTGCAGCAAAAATTGCAGTAAATACAGTTGCTGGATTTTTGAAGGAACATCCAGATGATTTTGATCTGGTGGAGTGGGTTTTGTTTGATGAACATACGGAATTGGTTTATGCGATAGAAGTAAATGCGCATAATAAAGGAATATAGAAGATGAGAATATTGATGTTAGGAAACAGTTTTACAACGGCAAATCATATGCCGGACATGTTGGCTGAGTTGACCGGTGCAGAGATTGTGCAACATACCCGTGGAGGGGAACGATTGGCAGATCAGTTAAATCCGAAAACAAAGATGGGAAAGCGTACACAGGAAGCTTTGCAAAATGAAAAATGGGATTTTGTCATTTTACAGGAAATGAGCAATGGTCCAATTACATCAAAAGCCAGTTTCCTTGAAAATGCAGAAAAACTCTGTGAGAAGATCAGGGAGAATGGAGCAAAGCCAGTTTTTTATGCGACCTGGGCATATCAACGTGGAGGAAAGAAGTTGGAAACTTTTGGAATGGATTATGATGAGATGTATCAGAAACTGTATGAAGCTTATCACCTAGCAGCAGATAGAAACCATACTTTGATTGCAGATGTTGGAAAGAAATTTTATGAACTTTCAGATAAAGTAAATCTTTATGCGGATGATGGGTGCCATCCAAATGAAAAAGGTTCCCAGATAGCAGCAGAGATAATTGCAGAAGTCTTGATGAATTGAATAACGTGATATGAAAAAAGCAGCTTGATTATCGAGTTAGTTACTCTCGGTTCAAACTGCTTTTCTTTTGGGCTTTATCTCTCATACAGGAGTATTGTCATCATCAAGTTGGAAAATATCGGCTATCTGGGAATTCTATTTTTATGAAATCGTGGTGCCACAGGCAAAAGAAACTGCTTTGTCCATGGCTGCGGATGGAATGAAAGCTGAAAAAATAGCCCACTATCTTAAAGTAAGTGCTGCGATGGTTCAGAACTGGATCGATGAAAGCATGAGTGTTGTACAATAATTTAATGATATAATGAAGAGAAGCTGCCAGGAGAGAAGAAAAATCTCTTGGTGGCTTTTGGAAATTAAACCTATGATTTTTTTGTAAAATAGTGAGAGTATGATATCATCCTGCATATCTAACTTCCATAAATTGTCTTTCGTTATCAGAAATCGGTGGATTTTCCAGCGCTTTAATCCAGTAGATTTCTCCATCGCATTCTAACTGAATATACATCTTTTCGTTTATGAGTGCGCATTTAATGATTTTTGTTAATGATCCGGTTTTCAGTGTCGTGTTCACCGCAGTAGCATCTGGTCTGGTATATGCCGGAAGATCACTGTTTACTGTGAAGTATCGGCTGCTTCCGTCTGCGGAATATATTTCTTTATAGGATCCATATCTGCTTGTCGGAACAAATTTTCCATTGACATATTTGTAGGTGAAATTAATTGCATTGATGCCAAGAGAATAAGAAACGATGCTCTCTGTAATTACAATCTTATTTCCATTTAAATTGGTAACTTCACCTATGCGATGGTTTCCGTATCCTGCCATAATCTCAGTGAAATCAAGGATTTTTCTGAACTTTCCGTTTGTGTATTTTAATAATGCACATACAGGTCCGTCACCATTATCGGCTGGTGCATAGAGATATAAAAACGGCTGTCCGTTTTTCAATGTATAAATATTTGCTATAACATTATAAAAACGTGTATTTTTTAATCTGTAAGCTGTTTTTCCATTAACCGATACAGTAAGTGACGAATATGCTTCATCGTCGGTTTGATTGGCTGCTCTGATTCTGATTTTATCTTTCATTCCATCACCGGTAACATCATATGCTGTGTATGTCCGATTTGCTTTTAATTGGACCCCATTTGCCGTTGCTTTTACGGGTCTGGAGAAAATAATTGCAAAACCAATTGCCAGAAACATAGTAAACACAGAAATAAAATTGTTTCTTTTTCTCATAAAACATGACCCCTTTCGTGTAGGAATTGCTATAATTTTTATATTTTTATTGTATCATTGTATATGTGCAAATTGTATTTTTTAAGTTACAAAATCCTGAGATAATTTTATGAGAACCAATCCTCTTCCCGATGCATCTAATTAGTGTAAAAGTAAACACGTGTAGTAATCCGGCTGGACAAAAGGAGAAGACAAAGTTATGACAAAAGATGTATTTATTAAGGAGGTTCGGGATGCAGAAGCCATGCTGTATCATATATCAAAGTCCATTCTGAAGAATGACTCTGATTGTGTGGATGCTGTGCAGGAAACAATTCTTAAGGCATATGAGAAACTTCCCACCTTAAAGAAAGAAAAGTATTTTCGAACATGGATCACAAAGATATTGATCAATGAATGCAATGGGATTCTTCGGAAAAGAAAAAATGTTATTCCATATGAAGAATATATGGACAATATGAGGCTGACTGAGGAGGACAGATACAGTCATCTGTATATGGCGATTATGGAACTTCCGGAGGATCTGAGGATTTTGGTAACATTGTATTATTTAGAAGGATTCTCACAGAAAGAGATCAGTGAGGCTCTGGATATTCCGGAAGGAACTATTAAAAGCAGACTTTCCCGTGCAAGAGAGTTTTTGAAAGCACAGTTATCCGATGAAGAAGAGAAAAGACCGATGCCTGGGAAAAACAGCAAACCATCAAAGAGAATAACAGGAAAGGGGAAAATGTCATGTTAGAGAACAAATGGAATAATATAGCACCGGAAGTACCACATGATTTTCATGAGAAATTTGAAGAGACACTGAGACAGATTGAGCAGGCAGATCCAGTCGATAAAAAATACAAAAGAAAAAGAATCAGTGGCCGATTACTGATTGCAGCAGCAGTGATCTGTACAGGCATGGGAGTAACAGTGGCGGCAAAAGAGTTCTTTAAATGGAATGACCATTTGTTAAAAAGACTGGAACCCTCTGAGGAACAGCAGGAAACGATGCAGGAATCAAACTATATTCAGAATATAGACCAGTCTGTAACACAAAATGGTGTGACGGTTACCCTGACAGATTCTATTCAGGATCAGGGATTCCTGTATGCTTTTTTTGAAGTGAAAACAGAGGACAGTATTTCTATGACTGATCATACTTCTTTTGAGGAGATGACACATTTTAAGATCGATGGAAAAGAAGTATATGCAGTGGACGATAACAGATTTGGAAGCTTCAATATTGGGGTAGGACAGGATGTGTTACTGAAAACAGATCAAAATTCTGCACATCTTAAACATTTTAACGCCTGTATATCTTATGACGGTGATTATGATCTGAGTAATAAAACAGTAGAAATCACATTAAAGAATCTTACGGAGGAAGGAGATTATGATACGACTGTTATTACAGATGGAACATGGGATTTTAAATGGACTCTGGGTGCAGTAAAGCCTCCGACAACTCTGGAAGTGAACCGGAAATGTGATTTTGGAGGTTATGAAATCACAGTGAAAAAAATGGAAGTAACGCCCCTTTTATGGTCATTATATCTTGATTATGATGAAGCTATGAAGGTGTATGAAGATGAGAAAAACAAGTTTGAGTACACAGGTACAGATTATGGCATGGATCTTTATGGCAGAGCTAATATTGACCAGGTGCGTTATAAAGATGGGACAGTTTTAACACTTGACTTAACCATGGGAGGCATCGCTGGCGGCGGAGAAAAACAGGATAAGGAAAACGGTGTCCTGATCATCAGAAACAGCTTCCCGCAACTGGTTGATGTAGATAACCTGCAGGCGGTACATTTTGGGAACATTGACCAGTGGCTTGAAGTGCGGGAATAATAGTTTTTTCGGTGATATAGAAAAATCCTCCCATAATTAGATAATGAGAAAATACAAAAAGAACCGATACAAGGTCTTTGCAAGACTGATATCGGTTCTTTTTGGCTAAGTCTGCCAACTGTAAAATTTTGTTTATATATTAACGCATCCTGTTCATGTACAGGAAACGGATTCTAGCGTATACTGAAATTATTGATTACAAGGTCTACATGAACTGCAAATACAGATTCCGGGTTATATCCGGAAGCCATATTTTGCACTTACCGGTAAAATCTGTAATAGTTGGCATAAAAGTTCATTACATATTCGATATAAGCTTTAAATCTTTTCATTGTCTGTTCCTCCCTTTCTTTATCTTATGGCTGTATTATAAAGCAGGTTGACCGGTATTTCCTGCCAAATAGAAAGAAAAAACAGACAAATCTATCAGGTAAATGTTTCCTGTATATGAGGAGAAGAAAGAAAACCTTCATTTTAGAAGTAAAACGTCCAGACATGCTTCCCCACACCTTCATAATTCCATAGAATTTATATATATTACAGAAGGAACCCTGGAGCTTGGGATGGGGCAGGAACTGTATCATATGGATAAGGGGGACTTTGATCCACCATTATCAGGTGTTTTCACCAGGGATAAACAGAGGCTGGTATCTGTGGGCAGGGATGACGCTGACAGGACAGTTTGCAGATACTCTTCAGAAATCATGCCCTGATAATCCAGTAATCACATCGAAGAATTTACACCCGGATATCCGGACAGAAAAACACCCCCTGGAATATTCACACTGGATTCAAAGAGCAGTCCGTCTGTGCTGCGAGGTGAAATGACAGCAAATGGAACCTATTCTTATGAACAGCCGGTAACGTACTGGATGCCATTCAATGGAGGAATTGGCTTTCATGATGCAGACTGGCAGCCATATTTTGGTGGTGACAGATATCTTACAGGTGGTTTTCATGGATTCATCAATCTTCCCCCGGAAAATGCCGGACAGCTTTACAGTCTTATTCAGTATGATGTCCCGATAATTTGTTTTTACTAATTCTATATTCAAGATGTACAGGACAGGAGCTAAGTTGTAATGCAGTTGGCTCCTGTTCTTTATTGCCCTTTGTGTTCTGCCAGGCGGCTTTAATTAATGTGTTTCCAATCTGCCGGAGGGAATTATGCCGTGTATTAAAATTAGGTAATGTAATTGAAGAAAAGATATGATATCATATGGGCAACAAATTGAATTGTGTGTGGAGGTGATGGCTGTGAAGAAAAAAGTGACAATAGTGTTGGGCATTATTAGTATTGTTGCTATAAGTACAATGATTATGTTTTCAATATATAAGTCTTCAGAAGACTGTCGAAAAGCAAATGCCGCGATACAGTGGGATTGTTCTGTAACCTGTGCGGAAGAGTCAACGCCTGATTCTTATGTAATTACATATTCCGATGCAAAAATTTCATCCAAAACAGGCGTGTTGACGGTTCAGAACAGAAACGATTTTAACATTATTGTGCATCTGCTCTGCGAAGGAAAACAGGAACTCGTATCTGGCAGGATTCCTGCGGGTGGCTGCCATTCTTTTCTGAACGTTACAGATGAAGAATACACGGTAGGCATCCATGCTGATGTTGATGAAAATACGGATATAAAAGTATTTGTATATGACGGAAAAGACACCGAACCATATACAAGATAATTGATAAGACAAAGGAATATTGAAAAAAATATTCGCAGATATTTTGGGATATGAAGTTCAGGAATGGATAATGGATTTGGAAGCATTAGGAATTCACTCATATGACTTGGATGATCTGGCACAAACACAGAAAATATTCCACTGCCGATAAAAAAGGCAGCTTTTCCCTATATCTACACGCCATAGGTATCGAAAACCTATGGCGTTTTTTATAAAATTTTTTTCTTGAAAGCAAATGGCTGTTTTTCAAGTCTAATAATTATAAGAAGAAAAGGAGGTACGTTATGGATGCTTTAATAACAGAGGCTAAAAATGGAGATAAAGAAGCATTTGTCAGATTAATCCGGATGAATAAGCAGAGCCTGTATAAGACTGCCTGGATTTATCTTCGGGATGAGCAGGACATTGCAGATGCCCTGCAAAATACAATCCTATCCTGCTATGAAAATATACAGAGACTGAGAGAGCCGAAGTATTTTAAAACCTGGCTGATGCGGATTCTGATAAATGAATGCAAAGACATTCTCCGTCAAAAGAACCATGACACGGAACTGGATAATTTCTCAGAAGGTGTACATTGTGAAGAACTGAATCTCTGTGAATGGAAACAATTGCTTTTATGCCTGGATGAAGAAAGTAGGAAAATCGTGGAACTCTATTATTTTGATGAATTTTCAGTTAAGGAAATCAGTGCCCTTCTTGAAATGAACAGCAATACCGTATCAACCAAACTTTCCCGGGCAAGAGCAAAATTAAAAAAGGTGATCAGGAGGTGAGACTATATGAGGGAAATCAGAAGGATTTTAAAAGAAGAAACTGCAATACCGGAAAATATTGATAAAGCCATGGAAGATGTTCTGAGTGGAATTTTAAATTCCCCAGACGAGAAAACAACGGGGGCTTTAAGTAAAAAAACAGATGGAGAAAGAACGAAAAATTCAGGAAACAAGAAAAAAATAATTCGGATTCTTCTTCCAGTAGCTGCTATATTAGGAGTTAGTACTGGTGTACTTGCAACAAATATCGGACGACTGTATAAAGAACTTGAACAACAGGGTGTCGCTGAACAGGAGGCAGCTCAAATGGTTGTCACAGAACCTGAGTCAACTGCAGAAAATGTGGAAAATATTACTTCTTATCCAATAACTCCCGAGGCGGTCGATTGGAATCAGTCCATGCTGACTGTTAAAGAAGCGTATTTTGATGGCGGCGGTTTAAGTTTTGTGGGAGAACCTTCCAATGAGGCAAAGAATTATATGATCACTTGCCGTGATCATGCAACGGTGAATGGAAAAGATGCACTGGCTTCTTTAAATAAAATAGAAGGAGAAGATCTTTATTATGGGCATATTACTTTGTATGATGACGCTTTGATTGAGAAAATATTAAATGAAGATTCTGAAGTAGAACTTTCCATGACTATTCAGGCATATCCTGTTTATGACGGTAAAATTTATTATACCTGGAAAGACACTGAAGCTTACGAAAAGATTTTTAAAATTGGTTCTTTTACAGATTCAGAAGGAAGGGTTTCTTATGCACTTCCTGCGGAGGACGTTTACAGAGGATATACGCCTCAGACTCTTACGTTAACCCTTCCATTAAAGGATGAAGTAAGGGACATCATTGAAAAATATAGAAAAGAAGGGAAATTGCAGGCTGCTGACACCGGAGTAGAACCATCTTCGGGTGAGGGTACGCAGAACACAACAGATTTGGAAAGTTCGTCAAATACTACGAGTGTAAATGAAAAATATGATCCGGAGAAAACAATGTTGCAGGTAAAGGAAAACCATGTAACAGCTTCTCTGCCAGGGAAATCAGGAACTCTTACAATAGAAGCTGATATTACCGGAAATACTGATGACGTTTCAAAGGGAGTTCTGAAAAAATGCAATATATCAGAGAAAGACATCTGCTCCTGGTTTGGTGGGAAAGATGGATGGGAAAAATCTGTAACAGATGAAACGGTCTGGGAAAATAAAGAAAAAGGACTGCAGTTATTTATTTCGGATGGGATGATAGAGTGTGATGGATTAAGTGAAAAAGATATGGGATTTTTAGGCGAGAATACGGAAGATGAGAAATTAAATATTATAAATCAACTGTTTTCCAAAGCTGATTTATCTGGAACTTCTGTAAGAAAACCAATTAGCGACATGACGGAAGGATATGATTATTACGACATAGAAGTTCTGTTGAATGGAATACCGGCAGGTGGACTTTCTCAGTATCATTATCAGGGAAGCACAGGATTTGGTCTCAAGCCTGAAGACTGCTATTTCAAAATACCAATCCCGCTTCAGGTGAAAGAGAAAGAAACAGTTACTATGCTTCCCATGGAAGAAATTATGAAATCGGTGGAACAATATGTAAAAGAAGGAAAAATCGGATTTTTTACGGAAGAGGACACGACGGAGAAAACAGAACCAATCACGATTCCAGTTACGAAAATCCGCCTGAAATATTATATTGATGAAACTGCAGATGGAATTGTTTACAGACCTGTATGGAGTTTTTGCTGTCCCTACCAATGGAAGGATTCACCAGAAGAACAGGAATTGTTTTATATAGACGGAGAAACCGGGGCTTTGATCCGGGACGCATTTGGATGGTAGACATGAAAAACAAATTTTATGGGGAACATGACCATGGATGATGCTATAGCTTCTAAGGCAAAGCTTTCGTCATAGGCCTTGCATCTGCTTGAAGATAGTTAAGAATAGTTAAGGTACAGTTAAATGAACAGGTAAGAATTAAATGTTATTGTATAAGTACATTCTAAGAGATAACTCTTAGAAAATAATACATGAGGAGAAAAGTAAAGGAGCATTTATGAAAATAAAATGTACGTTCCATATTGCAATAGCATTCATTCTTATTCAGCTTACGGATGAATTTAGTATAGCATTTGCATATGGGATATGTGAGAAGAATCCATATGTGAGAATTCTATATGTGACATTTGCGATTTTGAGCCTGCTGACCATGATATATTTATATACGAAGTATATTATAAGAATTCAAATGCAGGATTTGTTTTTAGGAATGCCGCTTCCGAAAAAAAAGTGGTGTATAACAGCGGTATTAATGCCGGTATTAATATGTCTTTTTTATATATTTTTTACAAAGGGAACATTTGAAAAAGGAAACCTTACATATAAAGAAATCATAGATGTAGTTACAATTTCTATTTTATCATCAGGTATTAAAGCGGCAGTAACAGAAGAAATTGTCTTTCGTGGTATGATTTTAAGATTGCTTCAGAATACTTTTGGAAAGAAATGTGCAGTGTTTGTTTCAAGTTTTTTATTCGCTGTTTATCATTTTGATGGGATTGATACTTCTGATATAAAAAAAGTAATTATGATGATTATTTCTGTTGAAATTGCAGGAATTGCATTGGCACTTGTTACAGAGCAGACAGGTTCTATATGGTCTTCGGTTATAATTCATTGTCTGTATAATATTCTATCAGGAGAAAGCCAGATTTTTCATATTGATGTGGCACAGAACTTTCCTGCAATATGGATGTATACTGTAAACAGTAAAAATATGTTGCTTACAGGAATTAATGGTTCGGTAGGGTTTACAGCTTCAATTCCAACAATGGCAGGATTTACCGGGATCATATTAATGGTGATTTATGATGAAAAAAAGAAAAAAACATATGGGAAAAAGTTGTAGTAAAATTATTCTTCTGATTTTAATTCTGGCAGCATGGATAGTTGTGACAGTAAGAGCGAAAAAAACTGAAGAGGGTATTATATTGACAGATGCTTACAAAAAACAGATAATGGAAAGTGCAGAGTGGAAGAAGATATTTTTACATACAGAAAATTACCCGGATATTCTTTTAGAGGATTTAAAAAGAAATCCGGAAATGCTGGAATTTGTCGAAGGATACAATGATGTACATAAGAAGTCTTCTGAAGGACTTACATTTGAGGAACGGAAGAAAAAAGTTCCTTTATTTATTCAATGGGATAAAAGATGGGGATATGAACCTTATGGAACAAGTGATATAGGAATTTCCGGATGTGGTCCGACGTGCATGGCAATGGTAATATACAGTTTAACCAGAAATACAGAGGCAACACCACTTGTGCTTGCGCAAAAATCCATGAACGAGGGATATTATGTAGAGGGTATTGGAACATCCTGGAAATTCATGAGAGAAGCTGCTTTGGATTACGGTGTAATTGCTTCGCAATTTGATATGCTGGGAGAACAGGAAATGGCCGACAGACTTAAAGATGGAAATCTGATAATTTGTGCTATGGGTCCCGGAGATTTTACAAATTCAGGACATTTTATTGTTATTTATGATTATTCCAGAAAGAAATTTTCTGTAAACGATCCATTCAGCTATACAAACAGTTCAAAAAAATGGGAATATACGACCCTGATTTCCCAATGTCAGCAAATATGGGTATATGCAGCTTAAGCAATTCCATAAAATACTGCAAACAACCCAGTCCATCATAGCGTGAAGTCCTGCGTCAGATATCTTTGCCGTGCGTCAGCACGCCTGCAGGTATCTTCCTTGTCCTTCGCACTCTGCTGAACTGTCTTGATTGCATTATTTTATGGAATTGCTATAGAAGACGAAAGGATGAAAATGGATAATCATATTTTGATTGTAGAAGATGATGCAGCAATTAGAGAAGGAGTGAGGATACTTCTTGAAGGTGAGGGATATATTGTTCAGGAAGCAGAGGATGGATATCAGTGTTTGAAAAAAGTATCAGATGATATTGACCTTGTTATTCTTGATATTATGATGCCGGGAATATCCGGGATAAAAACTTGTGAAGAAATTCGAAAAATCTCACATGTTCCAGTGTTGTTTCTGACAGCCAAAAGTCAGGAATCTGATAAATTACTCGGACTTATGGCAGGAGGTGATGACTATCTCGTGAAACCATTTTCGTATGCGGAACTTATTGCCCGGGTTAAAGCGTTACTACGAAGATATCATGTATATAGTCAGACATTACAAGGTGAGAAGACAAAAGAACATTGGATTGAATATGGAAAAGTAAAAGTGAATACTCAATGTAATGAGGTATTCCGCAATGAAAAGGAAATCAGTCTCAGAGAAATGGAATACAGAATCTTATTGCTTATGATGGAAAACCCGAAAAAGGTATTCTCGGTAAAAAATCTTTATGAGAGTTTGTGGGAGGAGCCGTTCTTATATTCATCTGGAAATACTGTTATGGTGCATATCCGAAGATTACGAATGAAAATCGAAGATGATCCACAAAAGCCAAAGATGATTCAAACTGTATGGGGAAAGGGATATCGCCTTGGATAAAATTTGCGGAAATAGTTTGACAGGCAAGATAATTTGCTATCTTATGCAGGGGTTATTAGCAGGTTTATTAGTGTTAAGCGTGACATATTTCGGGGGAAAGGGGTTACTGCAACGCTTTTTCTTTCGTACAGGATATGTTTATGCTGAAGAGACAGAACGTGCAGAAGAACTTCAGGAATATGTCACACAAAATAAGTTGGGTGCATCTGATTATAAAATGTTAAAAAAATGGGGTACAGAACGAAATATTGATGACTTCACGATTTCAAGGGGAAAATGGCTGTTGTTTGATATTTCCTACAACGGAAAAATTATGTATGGCAGCAGAGAAATACCAAATCTGACATGGAGAATGTACCACAGAATTTCATTTAAGGATGAAACGGCAGATGTATATATATATATGAAGGAACAGCGGATAAATATTTTAACATATTGATGGTCTTTTCTGTTGTACTTGGAGTCGCGGCGTGTATTGGAATTGTTGTATCTGGAATGTATGAGAATGTAAAATATATACAATGCCTTATGAAAGAGGTAAATATAATCAGCAGAGGAAATTTGCAGGGGAATGTAACTGTTCAGGGAACAGATGAAATTGCACAGTTAGCCAGTGGACTGGAACATATGAGACAAACATTGGTGAAAAAAGAGCAGATAGAGTATGACCTGAAGAGTGCACAGGAGAAGCTGGTGTTAGGAATGTCACATGATCTGCGTACTCCTCTGACTGGTTTGATGGCATATCTTGAGATTCTAAAAAAGCAGCAAAAAGAAGGTGCGGTTACTCAGGAATATATAAATAAAGCCTTTGATCGTGTACTTCAGATCAGAGATTTGTCGGAGCAGATGTTTGAATATTTTTTTGTAAATTCACGACACCATATAGAACTGGAACCTGCAGAAGATATTATGTGTGCTTTTGGAGATTATCTTTCTGAACTGTGTGCTTTACTGGAATATGAAGGATTTAAAGTAAATACAGACCGGTTGGAGTGGAGACAGATATCTGTATGTATAAATACAGATTTTATTGGCAGAATTATGAATAATATTATTTCTAATATTGAAAAATATGGAAAACATGAAAATGAGGTATGTATACAGCTTTGTTATGGGAATGAAGAAGTAGGAATCAGTATTCAAAATAGTATTACCAGGTTTGATTCTGAGCATCAAAAAACAGGGATTGGGTTGCAGAATATTTCTATTATGATGGAGCAGATGGATGGGCGAATGGAAGTTAACGCAGACGATTTAACTTATTGTATAGTTTTGTATTTTCCAGAGAAAAAAGAGTATCATAAAATTTCAAAAGTATAGAGAAATCTGTTGGCATAGATGCCTGTTCAGGCAGACAATCATAAACAAGGTATCCGCAGAGTAGAAAATTATTTACACGCCATAGGCATTGGAAAAAACCTATGGCGCTTTTTATGTCCATTTCTGAAGGAGTACCGGAAATAAAACTGGCACAAGTAAAAATGAAGATGGAGTTTCAGAGTGAAAGTGATGGAGCACCACTCTGAGTGAAATTTACATAACATGATTCACTTGAAAAATCACCTGTTCTTTGTAAAAAATATAAAATTTTGTGCATGTTTTGTATTATATCTTTTATGTAAATTCAGTATGAACAGAGTTATTATAATGACGTAAAATCCAAAAAAATCAGAGAAAATTGTTGAGGTACATAGCATGAAATCTAAGTACATGGCAGTAATACCGTTTTTGTTTGCTTTTGGGGTATTACTGATATCAGGATGTTCAGTTACAACACAGAAAAGTACATCTTCACAGGAAAACATGCCAGAGATAATCATTGGAAGTGACGATTTTCCACCTTTTAACAAATGTAGCAAGAATTCTCCCACCTCTTCAGGAAGGCCACTGAAAAAGTCCTTTTTGCGTATAAATTAACACAAAATAAAGTACATCAATCAACTTTGAGACACTGTATATAGTATGAAAAAACAGTTTTTCAGCGGCGTCCTTCAGGTGGTGAGATGAATTGCACATCTGAGCATATCTGCTCAAAAAATCCCTATATTATAAAAGAAACACTTGTTCTCCGTTTCCTAATGTAGTATACTAAAAAAGAACAATTAGTTCGTAAATATATATCAGTCGATATAAGAAAAAGGATGATAAATATAATGGAATTAGACCATAATTCTCATTCAGTATTTCTGTTATACTATCATCTAGTGATGGTTATAAAATACAGAAGAAAAGTACTGAACGACGAAATATCCGAAAGAGCAAAAGAGATCTTTGAGTATATCGCACCCCAGTAAATTCATCAATGCCTATAAAAGCGCCAGCAGCAGGCTGCTGAAAAAAGAGTATCCCAAGATAAGAGAAAAACTCTGGAAAGATGCATTCTGGAGCCAGAGCTTCTGTCTGCTCAGTGCAGGCGGGGCACCGATTGAAACGATACGACAGTATATAGAAAGTCAAGGTGAGAAGAATGAACCGCGCCGTAAAAATAAGAATCTATCCAAATAAAGAACAGAGAGTCCAGATAGAGAAAACAATCGGCTGCAGCCGCTTTATTTATAACCAGATGCTGGCGGATAAGATCAGCTATTATCAGAAAGAAAAAAAGATGCTCAGGAACACACCGGCCGGATATAAGAAGGAATACCCCTGGCTGAAAGAGGTGGACTCCCTGGCCTTGGCGAATGTGCAGCTGCATCTGGAAAGTGCGTTCCGGAAGTTTTTCCGGGAACCATCCTGCGGATTTCCACGCTATAAATCAAAAAAACGTGCAGGAAATTCCTATACGACCAATGCAGTAAACGGGAATATCTTTTTGCAGGATACCCATCTGAAGCTTCCAAAGATGTCTGCCATAAAGATAAAATTCCACCGGCAGATCCCGTCAAACTGGGAACTGAAGTCTGTAACTGTGAGCCGTGAGCCATCCGGAAAATATTTTGCAAGTCTTTTGTTCTGCTGTGAGAACCAAACAGTGGAAAAAAGACCGGCAGAGAGATTTCTTGGGATCGATTTTGCCATGCGGGGAATGTGTGTATTTTCCACAGGGGAAAGAGCCGGGTATCCTATGTTTTACAGGAAAGCAGAGAAAAAACTTGTAAGGGAACAGAGGAAACTCTCCCACTGTGAAAAAGGAAGCAGGAATTATCAGAAACAGAAGAAGAGAGTAGCGCTGTGCCATGAAAAGATAAAGAACCAAAGAAAAGATTTCCAGCATAAACTCAGCAGGGGGCTTGCAGAAAGATATGATGCGGTATGTGTAGAAAATCTGAACCTGAAGGGCATGTCCGGAGGCCTGCATCTTGGAAAGGGCGTGCAGGATAATGGGTACGGGCAGTTCCTGTCCATGCTGGGATACAAATTGGAAGAGCGTGGAAAGAATCTTATAAAAGTAGACCGTTATTTTGCATCCAGCAAGATCTGCAGTGTATGCGGACATAAGAAAAAGGAACTGGCATTGTCGGATAGAGAGTATGTCTGTGAGTGTGGAAACCGGATGGACCGGGATGTGAATGCGGCAGTCAATATCCGGGAAGAAGGAAAAAGACTTTATAAAGAATGTGCCTGACGGCACAGAAAAAGATCCGTATCCGAATAAAAAATAAAACCGCGGGATACGCGGGGATAGCCTGTTTTAGCTTTGCCCTGAAGGGCAATCGAGCAGGAAGCCCCCACTTCAAAATCGTAAGATTTAAGTGGTGGGAGCATGTCACAGGACGTGTATCAGCGAGATGGAAGTACTTTATCTGGCTGTTGATTACGATAAGCCTTTGTGTTCCGATGCGCCTTCCGGCGAATCTGGCACTGGTGGATTTCAAAGTACTTAGAAGCAGTCAACAGAATACGCAAAACCCGAAGATAACGGATTACGCAGTCAGACCAGAGGAAAGTCAGAAGATAACAGAAACCGTATCATCTGCGAGCAATGACATGAAAAATCTGACAGAAATCCCGGAACAAAAGAGAACTGTCAGGTATGAATCAGATAAATGGATGGGAACTGTGGCTGTGATTTTTGCTGCCGTCTGGCTGAGCGTAGCGGTACTTAAACTGACAGGAGAATTGCTGGCATATTATTTTTCTATAAGGAATCTGGAACGGATGAGTCTGCAGGTAAGTGATACGGTGAGTATTCAGATGTACCGTGCAGCGTGTCAAAAGAAGCACGTACGCAGAATACCGGAGCTCAGGCAAAACGCAGGTCTTACCACACCGCTTCTTGCGGGACTTTTTCATACAAAATTGTATCTACCAGCAACCGGGTATTCAGCAGAAGAAAGAAAACTTATCTTTTACCATGAACTTACACATTATTGTCATCGGGATCTCTGGTATAAGATGCTCCTTCGAATCTGTGCATCGATATACTGGTTCAATCCCTTTCTTCTTATCATGCTGAAAGAAGCGGATAAGGATATTGAGAATCTGTGTGATACAGCAGTTGTTCGCAGAGTTAATAAAAAAGAACATAAATTATATCGACAGCTGCTTCTCAGGACAGTGGCCATGGAAAATCAGATTCCATATGTGTCAGCAAGTCTTAATGACAGTGAAATGGTGTTTAAAGATCGGATTCTGTATATGGTGAACATTCGGAAGCTTCGCAGAGGAATTCTTCCGGGAATTCTTGTGACGTTGCTGCTTGCAGGCGGTAATCTGGTATTTAATGTTTCTGCCGGGACAGATACAGTTTCAGTAGAGACGGAGAAGTCTGGTATTGAAAAAAATGCAGATCCAGAGAAAAATAATGTACCGGATTACGCACCGTTTTCTGAAATGGTAACTATGCAGAAAACTGCTGAAACACAGGACGAAGGAGGAGTGACAGAGACTGCAGATACAGAGGATTCTGTAGACGAGGAGGAAAAAGCAGATGCGGAAACAAACGATGAACCTGCCATGGAAAACAGCGGACAGGTAAGTGAAACGACCGATGATGGAATTACCTCTGACAATAACGGGTCTGTTTCATCTTATGAGAGTCTGCCAGCAGGCGTACCATATACCAGTGGATTCAGTACTACTTCCGGTGTAGCATCAATTGTAGCACCGGGTGGAGGAGATGAAGAATCCAGAGTTCTTTACGATAACGGAGATGGGACCTATTCTGATGATTATGGGAGCCGATACAGTTATCAGGGAGATGGAAACTGGGCAGATGCCAATGGCAATTCATATCGTACCTGGAATGACGAAGATTATTATTCCGGAAACCAACTGGAACAGCATGAACTCCAGGGCAGTAACGGTACCGTTACTGTAAAAGAAACAACAAACGGAGATTATTACTATTGTGACGCAGATGGGGTCGGATACACAGACAATGGTGATGGCACCTGGACGGATGAGAATGGGAACATCTATACAGAATAAAAGAAAGCGTTTTTCGAAACCAAAAGGAATCGAAAAACGCTTTTTTCATATATGACATATAAAAAATGGGATCATAAACGATGACACATTATTGGCGAATATCTACCAGTCCCTTTTTCAGTATATATTCAGAGAACTCATACGAAGCTCCGTCCCCAGTCATATTCAGATACAGATTTTTGAGGTCGCTTTCATTTACGATCCAGGCCATGTTCAGCTGCACACTTTCGCCTGGCTTTATAGAGGAAATGTAGTTTCCACCGTTGCCATAATTTTCAGAGACGCTATAATATACCATTCCCCCTGTCTTTGCCACGCTGGCCCAGCTAATGTAGTCATAGCCATCGCCGGCCTGTTCTGTTGGAATGTAAAGCTGTACTTTTCCATTTTCCTTAGTCAGGGTCAGTAAAGCACCAAGATAAAGCATATGGTCGATTTCCTCATTGGAATGATTGGTATAGGTAACTGTAACATAGACCAGCTTCTGGTTCACTTCCTCCGACTTTACAATTTCATCCAGGGAATCGATTCCGTCGCCAGACTTCACATAATCCAATGTGTTTGTAGATAGCTTTCCATCAGCATCAATGGCTTCCGCCCATTCTTGCGGTATTTTGTCCGGATCGAGAAGCTGAAGATCATCAGAAATTTGAACAGAATCTACCTTTGCGGAAATCGTTTTTTCCAGATATTCACCATTTGTGTTTTCACCAATCACATCCAGATCAAAGGTGTCACCAATTTGGTAAATAGGCAGTTTTTTCTCATTTACAGAAGTACTTATTTCATCATTATCAGCTTCTGTCTTTTCAGATATCATCTCTCCGCTCCATGTAGGCAATCCGGCGGTCTTTACCATAGTCGTGTTTCCCTCGATCACCAGATTCTCTGCAACTTTTATGGCTTCATCCTTTGGCACATCATCTCCGATGTAGATCATAAGCACACGATATAAATCCGGGCAGACAAGATAAATTCTCTGGTTAAGAGCCCCGCTTTCGGTAATGCTATTATATTTGAGATATATCCCCTGGTATTTCCCAAATGTACGCTCTTCACTATCAATAACATTCTGATCCTGTACTACCTGTCCCAGATCATTTTTATCCAACAGGACAAATGAAAAACTGAACCCGCCAGTCAGGTCATGCTCAGGATATTGGAGATGGTACTCGTCAATCCAGCTCATGCCCTCCGGAACATATTTAGCAGACAGATCTACCTCTGGGACCTCATCTGGAAGCGCGGTTTTCTTTACTGCATCACCAGCATCAATTTTGACTGAAACACCATAAGAACCCTGTTTTTCCAAAAACCAGTGATACAGATTTACTCCTGCATATACTGCCGTGGAAACTGCCAGTGCACACGCAGCTGCCACTGCGGCAACTTTCGGAGCTGTCCATCGTTTTCTTCTTCGCAGATTCGACACTTTATTATTCGCCAGCTGCTTTGCCACCTCATTTTGAATCATATTATGGATAAAATCCGGTGTTTCGGGAATATCGTTTTTCATATCTTCTAATCTCATATTGACACCTCCTGTAATTCCTGCCTTAATTTTCCTCTTGCCCTTGCAAGTCTCTTTTGAACGGCACCTTCCGATATTTCAAGGATCTGGGCAATTTCTTTTACACTGAAATCTTCTATGTAGTATAGAATAACGGGTAAACGCAGTTCCTCTTTTAAGGAATTTACGGCTGTATACAATTCACTGTAATTCTTTGTTTTTTCTGATTCCGGTTCCTGTCTGTCAGCCAGATTTTCCAATGGGATAAATTTACTGGATTTACGCACAAGGCTGTAACATTCGTTGATTAAAATACGGATTAACCAGGTCCGGGCATAGTTATCGTTTTTTAATGTACCGATGTTGGAAAAAGCCTTCACAATTGTTTCCTGAATAGCATCTGCACAGTCATGGTCACTAAATAAAATCGTTTTTGCAGTTGAGTATAATTGTCTTTCTGAATCCAGGATCAGAGATCCAAGTTGTTCCTTTGTCATTTAAACACCACCTCTTTTTTTGCCAGCCAGCATTTTCTTTACATCTATTAGACGTGCAGAAATCAAAAATATCCCTAATAATTTATTCTTTTTCTTATAAATGGACAAGTTCGTGGTTTTGCACAAAAAAATGTCTACTTTCGATAGTATTCCATAATGAAAGAGATAAAACAAGTATTTGCAAAAGGATATTTTTAAAATTTGATTTGTTCATGGGTGTTATTTGTGATTACTTTCATGCTAATGTGTATTATCATATTAGCATGAAAAAATATATGATTCAGTCTGAAAGATTAGATTTGTTGTTGCATGAATGTGAGGGAATAATCCAGACATTTCAAGTTCTAAATAATGGAATTAGTAAGTCTGTGTTTTATGCCTATGTGAAGGAACGAGGATTAGAGCAAGCTTCTCATGGTGTGTATGTATCACCTGATACGTGGACAGATGCGATGTACCTTTTGCATTTACGTTGTGGTCAAGCTGTATTTTCTCATGAAACTGCATTGTTTTTTCATGATTTAACGGACAGAGAGCCTTTGAAATACACCATAACAGTAAGAACTGGATATAATCCAAGTCGTTTGCAGGAAGACGGTTTTCAAGTGTATACAGTAAAAAAGGATTTACATGAAATAGGAATCATAGCTATGCAGACATCATTCGGACATTCCGTTCCCGTTTATGACATGGAGAGAACAATTTGTGATCTGCTTCGTAGCAGAAAAAATGTTGAAATGCAAGTCTTTCAAGACGCATTGAAACAATATGCAAAACGTAAGGATAAAAACTTACGGATGCTTATGAAATACGCAGCTATGTTTCATGTTGAAAAGATACTAAGACTATATTTGGAGGTGTTACTTTAGATGATAACAACGGCAAGACAATTAAAGGATTTAATTCGTAATATGTCAAAGAAAAAATCCGCAGATGCACAGATTTTGATGCGGAATTATATGATGGAACGTTTTTTAGAACGAATTTCTTTATCAGAGTATAAAAACCAGTTTATATTAAAAGGTGGAATGCTTGTGGCGGCAATGGTTGGTCTGGATGCCAGAGCTACTATGGATCTGGATGCTACCATAAAAGGCACTAATGTTAGTGTGGAGGATGTATTGCAGCTCTCCAAGAACGTAGAAAAGCCGAATGACGGAACAACAAAACAAGGGAAGGAGTTGCATCATGAATAGGAT
>OKTZ01000220.1_pt1 | contig 23029 bp, 17 predicted proteins | sample 1606711 | NCBI WGS metagenome assembly OKTZ01 (sample SAMEA3882535, study PRJEB24775) | human gut metagenome | biome: human-associated habitat; feature: intestine environment; material: feces | place: Netherlands | collected 2009/2010 | reverse complement strand
ATTCTTAGAGACTCTTAACAATGCAGTGACATATGGGTAGCAGCCCGAATGCCGCAAACTCTTATATTTTCCCGGAATATACATACAATAAAAAATGTATTTTGACTTTCTTCTTCAATGTGCTAAACTATATGTGAAAAAATTAACGAAGTATATCTCAAGAGGTGAATATCATGGAAAAGTCTGGATTGATTGTAGAAGGCGGCGGTATGAAATGTGCTTACAGTGCCGGAATTCTGGATGCCTTCTTAGACGACAATGTTACATTTGATTATTGTATGGGGGTATCTGCCGGTGCGGCAAATACTGCTTCTTACCTTGCCGGGCAGCGTGGCCGTAATCTGCGTTTCTATATAGAGCATGTAAAGGACCCCCGCTACATCAGTATCAAAAATCTGATTAAAACCGGTTCTCTCTTCGGACTTCAATATATTTACGGAACCTTAACCAATTCCACAGGAAACGACCCGCTGGATTATGATGCCTTAGCAGCAAATCCAAGTGAATTTCATTTTCCGGCAACCAATGCTGCCACCGGAAAGGCAGAATATTTTTCCAAAGAAGATTTAGGCCGTGATGATTACCGCGGCATTATGGCAACCTGTGCCCTTCCGGGCTTCTGCAAACCGATTTCTTTTCACGGCAATTATTACTATGATGGCGGTGTTGCAGATTCCATTCCGGTTGAACGTGCCATTGCAGATGGCTGCGACAAGGTAGTAATTATCTACTGCCGTCCACTTGGCTATGTCAAGCAGCCGGAGAGTTACCGTTTTCTTTACAAAAAGATGTTACGGAAATTTCCAAATACGATTACTGCAATTGATAACAGACACTTAAATTACCGGCACTCGGTAGAAGTTGCTGCAAAATTACAAAAAGAAGGACGGGCATTTCTCTTTGCACCGTCCCATCAGGTTAAGATTGGCACTTTTACCACTGACCCGAAAATCATGCAGGAGCTTTATGATTTAGGAATCAGTGATTATAAAGCACAAAAGGATGCGCTACGTGCCTTCTTAAACAATTAACAATATTTCTTTCTGCCTGCAGCTGCCACAACCAGTAATCCGGCTGCGGAAAACATAAGAAGCAGTATTCTTCCAACCGGTGTTTCATCACCAGTTTTTATGGTTGCCGTCTTCTGTGTTGTTCCCGTCAGGGCTGCCGTATTGGAACCGTTTCCAGTGGAAGGGTCTTCCTTTACGGCAACTGTCACCTTTGTAGATGCAGAAGCCAGATAGTTCCCTGTCTCTGCATACCGTACGAAATAGTCACCTGCTGTAAGCTGGTTTATCTTTGTACCATCTGTAACCTTGGTCCAATGAATTTCATCTGTGCTGTATTCCATTGCAGTAGTCAGGTTTTCAATGGCTCCATCACTTGCACCTGTTTTACTGGTATTTACAGCCTTCAGTCCTGTCGGTGCCGCCTGACCTGCCTTCTCTATCGTAAATTGCAGATGTGCTGCTTCATGATACACCCCAATACCTGTTATTGTTACCTCTGCACTTCCTGCATTTTTGTTATCCGAATAAGCAACGGTGTAATCCGTATCCTTTGTCAGTGTCTGTCCGTCATATACCACAAGTACTTCCGGTTCCTTTGCTGTTCCATCATAAATATAGGTCGTTGGATTCAGCGTTGCCGATAAATCTGCATCTGTCATCTTACGATAACGAAGCTCCACATTCTGGGCAATCTGACCATCTGCATCCACAATGGTATTTCTGTAATCAACATCTGCCGGATTTCTCTTCCTATTTGCGATAGAAAAATCTTTTGGCAGGAATCCCCGGATTGTTCCCAGGCTTTCTTCCAGCGCAACATTAGCATAATTCGAAATACCCTGGCTTACATTCTTTAATACCAGCTTTGAATCTTCATCCATTGTAAGCCTCTCTAACCAGCACTGTCCAGAACCGTCATTTCCGGATACTGTAACTCCACTTCCCTCAAGCTTTACTCCACTGTTCGTCATCCACTGTAAATCATTCAGTGCTGCTTTTGCATTTTTAAAGGTCAGTTCCTTTGTAAGTCCGGCACCGCTATTGGTAATCTTTCCCTTATAGTTACCATTTGCAATGGTAAAATTATTCTCTGCGGAAATCGTATCCAGAATCAATGTATGTCCGTTCAGGTCAAGGGTTACGGCTTTACTGTCTCCGATTGCTGCGGTTCTTCCATTTCCATAAATATCCTTCACAAATTTGATAGTATCTCCATCTTCCAGGTATCTGAAATCATTATGTGCTCCGGTTCCACCGAAGTCTCCATTCAGCATTCTCTTAGTCGTTCCATCCGTTCCAATCAGCTCTGCATATTCTATGTCACTTGCTCCACAGACCATACATCTGCCGGAATATCCTGCTAAAATCGGATGTTCACAGTTATCTGCATCATATGTCTCGCCGGTTGCCATTATCTGTACCCAGTTTTCCCCGCCATCGCTATATTTTACGATATCATTCTGCGTCTGCAATGTTCCTCCCAGAAGTGTAATGTAATTTCGTGCCTGAAGGTCTGCATCCCCTGCAATTGCTGCATTGTTCGCACTCTGCATGGATATTCTATTTGCATTTATCTTTGCATTTCCTTCGATTATGGTAGCATCTCCATTTGCCTGCAGCATAACAACTAATGAAGGTGCCGTAATCTCTGTACTTCCGGTTGATACCGCTCCCCCTTCACTGGTTATCTCAACACCATATCCATTTTCTGCATTGACAGCGAGATTTCCTTTTACCGCAGTCTTCTTTGCGCGGATTGTTACATCTTTTACTGTTTCTAATTCAAGATTGCCTTCTGCTATTGTTTCACCCACAAGAACTATCCTGCCACTCGAACTGTTCGAATTACTGTTTCCATTGGATGACAGAAATGTATCTTTTGCTTTAAAAAATGCATCTGTTACATTTATATTATTTCCATTATCCAGATCAAACGAATTCAGGGAACCAGTCTTTTTCAGGCTGATTTCTCCGTTCTGCCCATCCGTTGCCTCTATCAGATACTTCACCGCTCCACCTGATAAATAGATGTGCAACTGATCCGCCTCAAGCTTAACTGAACCGGCAGAGATAAATGCATCACCAGTAACATCGTCTGCATCTAAAGTTATCACCCCGGCGGTTTTTAAGTCCACCAGAGATGTTCTTTTTCCCACTCCTGTCTGTATGCCTTATTGCATATTTTATTACGGTCCGCCTGAGCAATCTAAAGCTCTGGTATTTATATTTATGTGCCACCGCAGCCCTTTCCTTTGGCTGCATTGCCAACGATTATATCATTGCTTATACCGTCCCTGCTTCCAATGCAGATGATAGCTCTGTTCCGGGACTGCTCTTACAATACGCCATGCTATAATTCTCTCTAGTAATCATTGATAACTACTCTACTCCAATCGTAATTTTGCATCCGTTTCTTCCTGTATAAATTTCTTTATCTTATCTGCGCTTTTTCGTCTTTTAGCATACCTGAACATCTGACTCTCATCCACAACATAAGAATTAAATGCTGTTTCATATATTGCTGGATACTCTGATTCACTAAACATTGCTTTTATCAGCTTCTCCGAAAAAATGTCTACCAGCAATTTTTCTAAACCTGTATGCCAGACCTCCTTTTTCCCTTTTGGTGATTCCGTCAAAAGATTTCTTACAACAATCATATCTTCTCGTCTATAATTAAAAAAATCTTCTTCCGTTGGATTTATAAGTATGTTGCCTTCATACTCTTTTTTCAATCTTTCAAAGGCAGAAATACACAATTCTTTCTCTACGAAGACAAAAATAACATTATGTGCAATTTGATGATTCAAAAAACGATTCATTTGATACAGCTCTGAAATTCTGAAATCTAAATCGTAAAAATCCTCCTTCAATATTTTCGCTATATGAACTGCTATATCAGAATAATCATATTCATAATCTTTTAGTTTTCCTCTGGCACAATACGCATTTCTTCCAATACGCACTATTTCACCAGATTCCAAATACTTTTTCAAATATTTTTCCAAAGTACTTTTGCTCAATACACCAACATTATCTGTAATTGTATCAAAAAATGTCTTCTTGTTAAAAACTGCTGCAAGTCCATTCGACCATTCTTCTGAAATAAAAAGAGGACCAAACCAGCTGATGGAATATTCCATCACAAGTGCTGATTTAGTCCTATTTTAACGTCTGATTTAATTACTGAAGATCCTCATCTCTTAATCCATTGGAACCATCCGCATGCTCAAATGCTGCAAGTTCCGGATGTTCTCTCTTTTCTTCCGTATAGTTCTCATAAGGTGCCTTCTTATGTTTCTGTTCTGCCCAGATACGGTCTGCAACCGGTCCCCACTCTTCTGCATAGTGGTCACACTTAGAGCAAAGATGCTCCACAGTCTCTTCTGCCTCAGCGTTTGTTCCCTTCGCACCAGTCTTGTTTACCATTTCTCTTAAGAGCTTTGGATTCTCAAGCATCGGACATGGACGCAGGTGGTTTCTGTTAAATGGCTGTCCTTCATGATATGCCTTAAACAATGGACTCTGTAGCATCTCAAGGATTGACTTATCATGGATATTCGAATCCGAGAAATGGATAAATACGCACGGTTCTGCGTCTCCCTGTGCATTAATATGGAAGTAGTTACGTCCACCGGCTATACATCCGCCAACAAATTCTCCGTCATTCTGGAAGTCCATTGGGAAAAATCCGATATCATTGTCTCCGGTACGAACCCAGCGAATCTTCTTAATAATTTCTTCCCGCTGTTCCAATGTCGGCATCAGCTCCGGAGCTGCGTTCTGTCCTACCGGCATATAATGGAAGTAGAAACCGAAACGTGCGCCCTTATCAGCAATGAAACGTAAGAATTTCTCATCGGTAACAGCCTCAACATTGGCTCTGGTATAGCAGATAGAAGTTCCGAATATGATACCATATTGTTTCAACAAATCCATTGCCTTCATAACGGCTGCATAATGTCCGTCACCACGACGTCCGTCATTTGTCTCAGGTGTTCCCTCAATGGAAAGAAGGAATGTAATATTTCCAAGTTCTACAATCTTCTTACATAACTCCTCATCAATCAGAGTAGAATTGGAGAAAAGACCGAACATACAATCATTATGCTTCTCAGCAAGTTTTAAAATATCATTCTTACGAACAGTCGGTTCTCCACCTGTCATAAAGTAAAGATAAGTTCCAAGTTCCTTACCCTGTGTAACAATCTTATCCATATCCTCATAGGACATGTTATTCTTGTGGCCATATGTGCCAGACCAGCATCCTACACAATGCATATTACATGCGTCTGTCGGGTCAAAAAGAATCAGCCATGGAATATTACAGTTGTACTTCTCACGGTTTGCCCTGATTGTCTTTGTTCCACGGAAAAATGCTTCATATCCTAAATTCAGAAGGAATTTCTTAGCATAATTTGGATTTGTCTCATCCAGAACACGGTTTACAAACTTCACCCATCTGTTCTCCGGATTCTTTACATACTCTCTGACCTTATCCAATGTTGCCTTGTCTGCGCCATTTCCCCAGAAAGTCTCTGCCTTGTCAATAAGTTCAAGGAATGTTTCCTGTCTTTTCGCGATATCATCTGTCTTAGTCAACTTACCTACGATGCTATTGGTCATTATCTCAAAAGCTTTTCTTTCTACTTTGTGCTGTGTGTTTTCAACGAATGAAGCCATGCTAACTTCCTCCCTCTTTTTTCTTCTATGTATTTTAACATTTATTAGTATAAGAAACAATGCGTTTTTTTGACATATACAATAGATTTTTTTTGTATGGTCATGTTATACTTTTTCGACAATTTGTATATCTGACAGCACAATTTGTCCATTTTGTTTATAACTGCTCATCATAGACAAGTCCTTTGATATCGTCCTCGGCAAGTTTATGCTCCGCAACCTTTTTCTCTGCTTCACTCTTTAAAAGGCTGCTCTGGGTCTCCTTGTCTAATTTTGTATCAGTCCTCTTATCCTCTTTCTTGTCTGCATCCTTCTTATCCGTATCTTTCTCATTTTCTTTGATGGTCTCATCGATGTGGTCTACTGCTTCCCCAATCAGTCCTAATGTTGCTTCTTCGGATGCATTGTCTAATATTTCTTCCGCTTCCTTCTGGCTGTCTATCATATCATGATGCTTTAACCGTTCCGTATGTACTGCCCGGAGGTATCCGTTATCCTCGGCTCTTTCCTTTCCAAGGTCTTTTATCTTGCTTCTGTATTCTGACTCCATTTTATAGTAGTCCATGGACTCTTTCTGATAGTCTGTCATTCCGCCTTTCTGTAATTCTGAGACATGCTCTAATTCTTCTTTGGAAAGCATGCTTCTTCCTTCTGCTGTACTGGCTTTCTTTAAAAGGTCAAGGTCTGCCTTTTCCTGGCTGCCATCCGCTACCTGGTAACGTTCCTTTAATTCAGCTTCCTTATCCTGTAAGTCGCGGATTTCACTCTGATAATCTTTTATCTCGCTGTCAATTTCCTTAATGTGGGCACGCCGCTCGTCCATCTCTTCATCCACTGCATGCTCACCGGAAAATGTATCCATAATCTTCTTTAATGCTTCTTTCTGGGCATTTGCCATCTTCTGTCCAATCAGATCTGTCTGATTCAGGTTAAGACCGGCACCTTTTATTACATTGCTGTCATTCTTATTATCCTGCTTCTTATCATCTGACTTTGCACTTCCCTGTGTCCCGTCATTCTGATATAAGCTCTGTGTCCCAAAACTGGTATTGATTCCATTCATATACGCTTCCCTTGCCTTTCTGCAACGCTTATCCGGTTATCGGATATTTCTTTCGCTGTTGTATACACTTTTATAAATAATATATCGGTTTTCCACTGCGTTTTCCTAAGGGTTTTGGTCTTATTTTTCCTTTACAATAGCTTTCGTCAGAATCCATTCTGCCCACTGGGCATAATATTTTCCTAGAGGATGGGCATCATCACTGGTATACTGGGCATCGAGGTTTCCTGCCCCATCATCAAAGATTTCATTCACATCAATATAATAGGTCTGCTTCTGGTCACATAAGGACTCCACCACACCATTGAGCCAGTCAATATTGGCATTGTTATAAAGGCTGTCTGAATCGGATTTTGCCTTGGAAACATGAAGACTCGCCTCTAAGAATAAAATGGCATCCGGCTGCATTTCCCGTATTTTCTCTACCACTTCACGATATTGCTTTTCTATGCTCGCATGTGGATATCCCAGTTCATTGATACCTAGCATCAGATAAATCTTTCCGTAATTCTTCCGGCTTAACACTTCATCCAAAGTTTCTTTTCCATAGCCCGGCATATCCACCTCTGTTTCAAACAGCTTAAAGGAACTTAAGCCAATCGTTGCAAATACATCCGCATCCCCAAGGTCTGCATACTCCGATAATCCTACTGTTCTGGAATCTCCAATAAATAAGGCATCGGAAAAATAGCTGATATCCTCTGTTGTAAAGGTTCCCTCCTGCTCCGTATCTGCCACCGTTTCATTATCCTTGGTACCTGTTTTATCTTCTGTATTTTCTGTACTATCAATATCTGCCTGTCCTGTACCGGCTTTATCTGTGCTGTTTTCTTCCGTTCCGGCAACTGCTTCCGCCGGCTCTTTTTCTGTGTCTGTCACCTGTGCCAGTTCTTCCTGCCTTGCCTTCTTCTCCTGCTCCGCAGTTACAAGCTTTACGGTAATCACTGGGAATGCAATCACAAATGTCAGCAGTAAAAGTATAGTAAATTTATATTTTTTCATCGTATTTCCTCACTAGAATCTGAAGTATAAGAATGGATCATCCATTCCAAGATACATACAATATACACTCGCCCAGAATAATGCCAGCAGCAGTAAGATCACCCAGAGGCGGTTCTTATTCTTCTTAAGGAGCTTCTCCTGAACACCTGTTGCAAACAGGATACCAAGCACCAGATAAATGCCATAGGTCTTACCATATTTCAGATAATCTCCCTGAAACAATACCGTTCCGGTACTGCCAAAGAATGGGAATAATTTCTGTAAATAAATGCCAAGCTGGCTTAAATCCGTAATCACAAAGACCAGCCAGGAAAGCGGTATCCAGAGTATCATATAAATATGACCAAGCGCCTTATGCCGCTCCAGCACTTTTCCAAGTCCGGCTTTTTCCACGAATAATAAGACAAAAAGCAAAAGTCCCCACAGTACAAAGTTCCAGCTTGCGCCATGCCAGAGCCCTGTCAGAAGCCATACCACAAACATATTGCGGACGGTCTTTGCAAAGCCACCGCGGTTGCCGCCCAGCGGAATGTATACATATTCCCGGAACCAGCCACCCAGTGTCATATGCCAGCGGCGCCAGAAATCCGTCATAGACACTGCCATATACGGATTGTTAAAGTTCTGTGGGAAGTCAAAGCCCATCATCCGCCCCAGTCCGATTGCCATCAGGGAATACCCATAGAAGTCAAAATATAACTGCAGGCTGTATGCCACAATGCTCATCCATGCCAGCGGTGTGGAAATGCTCTCATAACCGATTGCTGTCACCTCTGTCCAAAGATGTCCCACCCGGTTTGCCAGCAATACTTTATAAGCAAGTCCCAGTGCAAATACCTTAAGTCCGGATTCCACCTTTACCATGGAATGTTTTCTCTTATGAAGCTGTTCCTGAATCAGATGGTAATTGACAATTGGTCCTGCAATTAACTGCGGGAACATGCAAAGATACGTTCCCAGTGAAATCAACGATTTTTCCGCTTTCGTTTCCCTCCGGTACACGTCCACCAGATAGGAAATAATCTGGAACGTATAAAAGCTGATTCCAATCGGCAGAATCAGATTCCATGTTTCCAGCTGTACCTTAACGTGCATTGCACCAAAAAGGGCATTCAGATTCTCTATAAGAAAGCCCAGATATTTAAACAGAATGAGCCATCCTAAATCATAGACGATTCCAACCACAAGCCAGGCTTTCCTCGCCCGCTTCGTCTTCTGTGCTTCAATCAGTTTTCCAGCCACGAAATTGACCACCACAGACATAATCATAAGTAAAAGATAACCCGGATTTCCCCTGACACCATAGTAATAAAAACCAAGGCTGGCAAGGAAAAGCCAGGCATTCTTATAAGAAGCCGGCAGGATATAATAAACCAGAAAAAATACCGGCATAAAATACATGATAAATGCTATGCTGCTAAAAACCATCTTTCGTATCCTCTCTTTACTATCTTAAAATAGTATTATCCATTCATTCTTTACCATTCATTATACTCTTTATAGATTAGACGTTCCAGATAAAAAAAAAGTTTCTTAAATTCCGTATTTCGATAAATTTCTTCTCTGACAGTAAAAAGAAAGTCCTGATGTCACAAATTCTGCCACCGGAACTGCCAGCCAGACTCCCTTTAATCCGATAATTTGCGACAGAATCAGTAAAGAGGCCAGAATACAGACAAAGGTTCTGCTGAAGGATACCAGTGCAGATGTTTTTCCATCAGAAAGTGCCGTGAACAGCGAAGAGGTAAATACGTTATAGCCGCTGAAAAGATAGTTGATGCCAAACAATGCAAATCCCGTAACTGTCATTGCAAAGGTATGACTGCTTTCTGAGACAAATACTGATGTAATCGGCTTCGCCAGAAGGACGGATGCCACCGCCATAAAGCCGGAGGATATTTTTACAAACCGGTTACTGATATGGTAAACGTTACTTAATTTTTCACTGTTCTTTGCTCCGTACTGGAAGCTGATAACCGGTGCCACACCCATGGAAAATCCAAGATACAGCGCATTGAATAAAAACTGTCCGTATAAAATAATGGTAATTGCAGCTACCCCGTCTGCTCCAACCATACGCATCAGAATAATATTAAAAAGGTATGTAATTACTGCATTGGAAAGGTTCGTTACCATCTCGGAAGAACCGTTGGTGCAGGACTGCCACAATGCTTTTCCATCCCAATGGAAGCGGGTAAAATGAAGTCCTTTTCTTTTCACCAGGAAATAGATGACTCCCACTACCGCAGGAATCATCTGTCCGATGCCTGTTGCAATAGCTGCTCCGGCAATGCCAAGCTGCATTGGTCCCATAAAGACATAATCTAAGATTGCATTGGCTACACCTCCGGCAGTAATCAGTCCGAGTCCATATGCAGGTTTTCCTGCAGTTACAAAGAAGCACTGAAATAAACTCTGCAAAATGCAGCATGGTCCAAAATACATCATATAAATAAGGTATGTTTTCCCATTTTCGAATAAAGAGTCGTCTGCTCCTAATGCATATACAATCGGTTTATGAAAAAGTAATACAATAACCAGCAGCACCAGGCTTACAGCAACTCCTGCCACTGCAAGAAAAGTAAAGTTCTCACATGCTCCCTTTTCATCTCCCTCACCCATTTTTCTTGCTACCACTGCACTTCCACCGGTTGCTAACATAACGCCGATTGCAATGAGAATACAAATAACCGGCCATACAATATTGACTGCAGAAAGAGCGCTTTCTCCTACCAGTCTTGACACAAAGATTCCATCTATGATTGTATACAATGACATAAATACCATCATAATCATAGATGGCAATGCAAATTTCAATAAGGATAATGTTTTAAAGTTCTGATTTAACGAATTCGACATGATAACCTCCTTGTCTTATGAATCACTATTTGCTATCATAAACTATATGGTAACCATATAGTCAAGGAGATTTTTTTAATGAGTAGAAATGAATATCTGACCACAGGAGAAGTTGCCCGGATGATGGGCACTACAAAAAATACACTGTTTCACTACGACCAGCTTGGTATTTTTTCACCCGAAGCAAGAGGGGACAATGACTACCGCTACTACACCGTCCGCCAGATGGATGTGTTAGATGCCATTATCACGCTGCGGGAACTTGGCATGCCTCTGCCGGAAATTAAAGAATACATGGAACGCTGTCATCGAACAGCAGATTCGTGCATTAAAAGAAAAACAGAAGTGGATTCAAAGACAGCAGAAACGAATTAAAACCAGCCTGACTATAAATCCGGATATCATTGAAGAAGTCTCTCTGCCAGGATTTTATATTGCAGCACACCCTATCAGTTCTTCCGATGATAAGACCATCTCCGTAAAAGTCAGTGAGCTTCTGAACTCCTATTATGAAAGTAAGGAAACTACCGGTTTTACAGTGCTTTATATCCAGATGGAACGTGACCTTACCCGGGGTGCCCACAATCTTTATCACGAGGTATGCCTTGCCATGCAGACCCCTCCCAAGAAAATGCCTTACCGGATTCTTCCGGCTTCTAAATGTCTCGCCGCCTATCACCTGGGAGACTGGGATGATATTTCACTTGCCTATGACAGGCTGCGCAGCTACATGAAGCAGCACCAGATTACTTCATCCGATGGTAGATTCTATGAAGAAGAATTGATTAACGCTACCATGACGGATAAACGAAGTGAATATCTTACCCGCATTATCGTCAGAATCTAAAAAGCAGCATTACAGTTTCATTTTCCTCTACATTTGCTTATCTATTTTACAGTGCCCCAAGAATCTCTTTTGCCCGGTCTATCTGCTCCTTTGTAGGCGGGTCTACGCCTTCTAACTGGTATGGAATTCCAAGTTCCTTCCATTTAAAGACGCCTAAGGTATGATATGGCAGCACTTCCACCCGCTCTACTGTCTTAAGGGTATCAAGAAAACTTCTTAAGCGGTAAAGCTCGTCCTCTTCTGTTGTAATACCCGGCACCAGCACATGGCGGATCCACATTGCTTTGCCATGGTCTGATAAATAAGCTGCCATTTCCAAAATATTCTGATTCGTCTGTCCGGTGAGTTTCCGGTGTGCCGCATCATCCATATGCTTAATGTCTAACATAAAGAGGTCTGTATATTTCATCAGCTCATCAAATTTACTTTTAAATGGTTCTTCCAAGGAAAATGGATTGCCGGAGGTATCGAGACAGGTATTTACCCCTTTTTCTTTTGCCAGCCGGAACAGTTCTGTTACGAAATCTATCTGTAAAAGAGCCTCTCCACCGCTTACGGTGATTCCGCCCTTTTCTTTCCAATATGTTTTATAGCGAAGTGCCTTTTTTAACACTTCTTCCGGTGTCATCAGCTCTCCGCCATCTTTCGCCCAGGTATCCGGGTTATGGCAGTACTGACATCTCATATTACAGCCTTTTAAAAATACAATATATCTTACACCCGGCCCGTCTGCCGAGCCAAAGCTTTCTACGGAATGGATGCGTCCTTTTATTTCACTCATATTGCCTCCTATACACCAAAATACTTACGGATGTTTAACAACCTATGATAAAAATGTGCAGGCTTTTTTTTATTAAGCCTGCACATTCTGCTTTACCTGAATCGCGGAAAAATCGTATGCTCCCCGCAGTTCGGTTACTGTCTTAAATTACATACGCTCATGACAGGTACGGGCAATAACATCAAGCTGCTGCTCTTTTGTCAGGTCGATGAACTTAACTGCATAGCCGGATACACGGATTGTGAAGTTTGCATACTCTTCTTTCTCCGGATGCTCCATTGCATCAATAAGCTTTTCTTTGCCAAATACATTAACATTCAGATGATGTGCACCCTGATCAAAGTATCCGTCCATTACATTTACAAGGTTATCGATTCTTTCCTGCTCGTTGTTTCCAAGTGCGCCAGGATTGATGGTCTGTGTATTGGAAATACCATCTAATGCCCACTCATATGGAAGCTTGGTCAGAGAGTTTAAGGAAGCTAAAAGTCCGTTCTGCTCTGCACCGTAAGATGGGTTAGCTCCCGGTGAAAGTGGTTCGCCGGCTTTACGTCCATCCGGCATAGCTCCGGTTGCTTTACCATATACTACGTTAGAAGTAATGGTAAGGATAGAAGTTGTAGGCTCAGAATCACGATAAGTATGATGTTTCTTTAATTTATCCATGAAAGTCTTAAGCAGCCATACTCCGATTTCATCTGCACGGTCATCATCATTTCCGTACTTCGGGAAGTCTCCTTCGATTTCGAAGTCTTTTGCAAGTCCGTTCTCATCACGTACGACTTTTACTTTTGCATATTTGATTGCAGAAAGAGAATCAATAACATGTGAAAATCCTGCAATACCGGTTGCAAAGGTTCTCTTTAAGTCGGTATCCATCAGAGAAAGCTCTGCTGCTTCATAGTAATATTTATCATGCATATACTGAATCAGGTTCAGTGTATTTACATAGATGTCTACTAACCAGTCCATCATCTTGTCATATTTTGCCATTACTTCATCATAGTCAAGATATTCCGCTGTAATTGGTGCGTAGTTTGGTCCTACCTGCTCGCCTGATTTCTCATCAACACCACCGTTGATTGCGTAAAGCAGACATTTTGCAAGGTTTGCACGAGCGCCGAAGAACTGCATCTCTTTACCTGTCTCTGTAGCAGATACACAGCAGCAGATGCTGTAGTCATCGCCCCATACCGGACGCATAACATCATCGTTCTCGTACTGGATGGAGCTTGTTGTTACAGAAATCAGGGATGCGAACTTCTTAAAGTTCTCTGGCAGTCTTGAAGAATAAAGAACTGTCAGGTTCGGCTCTGGTGAAGGTCCCATGTTGTTCAGTGTGTGGAGGAAACGATAGTCGTTCTTTGTTACCATAGAACGTCCGTCCTGTCCAAGTCCACCAACCTCAAGTGTAGCCCATGTCGGGTCTCCTGAGAACAGCTGGTTGTAAGATGGGATTCTTGCGAACTTAACCATACGGAATTTCATTACCATGTGGTCGATGATCTCCTGAGCTTCCTTCTCTGTAAGTGTTCCATTCTTAAGATCTCTGTCAATATAGATATCAAGGAATGTAGAGATACGTCCTACGGACATAGCTGCACCATTCTGTGTCTTGATTGCTGCAAGATATCCGAAGTATAACCACTGAACTGCCTCTTTTGCGTTTGTTGCAGGTCTTGAGATATCATATCCGTAAATCTCTGCAAGCTTCTTCATATCCTCAAGACATTTAATCTGCTCTGCGATTTCCTCTCTTAAACGGATAACATCATCTGTCATCTGTCCACAGCCACAGTTTGCCTTATCCTTCTTTTTCTCCTCGATGAGATAATCAAGTCCGTATAATGCTACTCGACGGTAATCGCCCACGATACGTCCACGGCCGTATGTGTCAGGAAGACCTGTAAGGATCTTTGCATGACGAACCTTCATCATCTCAGGTGTGTATGCATCGAATACTGCTGTGTTGTGTGTCTTATGATATTTTGTGAAAATCTCCTTGAGCTTGTCGCTTACATTGTAACCATATGTCTCAGCAGCCTGCACCGCCATCTTGATTCCACCGTAAGGCATGAATGCTCTCTTCAGTGGTTTGTCTGTCTGCAAACCAACAACCTGCTCAAGGTCTTTCATGCTCTCATCGATATATCCTGGGCCGTATGCTGTCAGACCGGAAACAACTTCTGTCTCCATATCGAGAACTCCGCCCTTAGCTCTTTCTTCTTTCTGAAGTTCCTGCAGTCTTCCCCATAATTTGTCTGTTGCTTCTGTTGGTCCCTCAAGGAATGACTCATCACCTTCATATGGTGTGTAGTTCTCCTGGATGAAATCACGCACGTCTACAGAGTGTGTCCATTTTCTTCCCTTGAAGCCAGCCCACTGCTCAAAATTAGCCATTGAAAAATCCTCCTATATTCTTTCCTAAAATAGTTTTGTAATTGTTTTACGGGCATAGTATAACACCGTGTTAAATAAATGACAAGCGTAAAATCGAGAATAAATATCGGAAATTGCTTTGTATTCGATTTAGTACAAAATATGCGAAAAAACGCCCATTTTACGGGGAATTGTACAAACTTTAGTACAGTAAAAATGTACCGTAAAAAGAACATTTTCCCCATGTGTACGGTCGGATTCACACGCAAATAAACGATCTGATTTTCTTTCTGAAAAACTTCTAGGTACTTTTCCTCTATGATAACGTTTTCACTTTCTTTTTTCTTTATATTTTTGTCAATAGAGTTATATTCTGTTTTTTGATATAATAGTGCATTAGAGTATCTATATTTAGTTTATGAAAGAGGAATATTATGGAAATCAGAAAGATCAGGCCGGAAGAATTAGACGTGCTTCTTAAAATGTACGAAAACGCACGCAGATTTATGGCAACTCACGGAAATGCTTCCCAGTGGGGAAACACTTATCCTTCTCCGCAGTTAATTCTGGACGATATTACTGAGGGGAACAGTTATGTCTGCACAGAGCAGGATCAGATCATTGCCACTTTCTATTATAAAGAAGGTGCTGATCCTACTTATATGCGTATCTACGATGGCGACTGGATCAATGACTCCCGTTACGGAGTTGTCCACCGCATCACTTCCACCGGAAATGTAAAAGGTGCTGCTTCCTTCTGCCTGAACTGGGCTTTGGAGCAATGCGGCAATATCCGTATTGACACACACCGTGACAACATCGTAATGCAGCATCTGTTAGATAAGAATGGATTCAAATATTGCGGAATCGTATATGTTGAAGATGGAACAGAACGAATTGCTTATCAGAAGGTGGTTTAATAATACCAAAATCCATAAAGCAAGGAGCAGAGACATTTGATTTTAATGTCTCTGCTCCTTGTTGCTATATGTCTCACAGAATCTTGCTGCGAAGGACGGTTCTTCTCCACCTGCATAGAGATGTGAGATATCTCCTACTTTCAATCCTCGGAAATATGCCGTTCCCTGTTCTCTCTCTTCTGTTACTACTTCTGTCACAGAAGTCGGTGCAAGAGCCAGACTATGCCAAAGCACGAATGGTGATACATTCCATAAATGGGACAACAGCACGCAGCTGATTCCGAAATGGCAGAAAAATGTCACTGTCTCATCACTTTCTTTCTCCACACGATAATGCGCCCCTTCTCTTACGTATCCATGCTCTGCGAGAAAGCGATCAAATTCTTCAATCACATGATCGTATACTTCTACGAGATCGGAATTTTTCGCCACTTCTGTTTCTCTCCATGTATTTTTATCCATATAAGCTTCATGTTCTGTCCAATACCCCGGAACCATATCCCATGCAATTCTAGGTAAGAAATACCCTCCTTCTTTTTTCACATCGGGATATGCTTTTTCAAGTTCCGGATTTTTATTCAAATCAACCTGCGCCGGGAACTCTTGCAGCCAATCCAATATTTCTGCTGTTTTTCCAGTTACCTCAAGACATGGAGCCGCCGTATCCTTCGCTCTTCCAAGTGGAGACTTATAGCATTCCCCCATATTCATAGATACTGCACGTTTTGCAAGCAGTGCTGCTTCACGTCTTCCTTTTTCTGTTAATGTGTCATTTACATAATCCGGATCTCCGTGACGGATCAATAGAATTCTCATCGTGCTTCTCCTTTGTAATTAATTATTTTCTCCAGCCATTCCTCTGCCAGTTTTGGCCAACTCTGTACTTCTTTCAGTGTCCTTTGTATCTCTTCTTTTTGCTCTGCTGTCCATTTCGGTAGCTGTGTTCTTCCAATCCCATTTTGCACAAGAAGTTCTTCTCCCATTTCCTTTGGAAATGAAGTTTCTCCCGCAAGAATCGCTTCTGCAAGCATACGAAGCTGCTCCTGTGTATAAGGCTGTCTTCCTCTGCGTTCCAGCCAGTCCTCTGTTGCAACAGACATTCCATGTACGCCTTCTGAAAATACATGGTGCGCAAATGGAACTCCTTCTTCCAGACATTTCTGGGCTAAAAGATAGCTATTCTGTACCGGAACGGTTCCATCCGTTGCTGTCTGCCAGATAAAACATGGTGGCATTTCTTTTGTTACATGCTTTTCAATTGACATATATTCCAGATCTTTTCTTGTAGGATTCTTTCCATATAATGCTACAAAAGAATCTTTATGTGTGTACTTTCCTGTAGTAATTACCGGATAAGACAGCACAGCAGCATCCGGTTTGTTTGAAAACTTCTGATATTTTTCATCAGGATCCTCGATATCCGCTCCATGCACACACAGACTCGCACACAGATGTCCTCCAGCTGAAAATCCACAAACCACGATCTGATCTGATAAAATATGCAGCTGTTCTGCAAGAAAACGGATCATTCGCATTGCTCTGGAAATATCTTTCAGCGGCTGAAGCTTTAATGGTGCTTCATCCAGTGGATTCACTGTATATTCAAGGACGAACACATTATAACCGGCCTGATAAAATTCCGTAGCAACCAGATGTGCTTCCGAAGGCGATACAAGTCTGTAACCGCCACCCGGAACCACCAGCATCGCCGGATGCATCAGCTCATCCTCATGAATATAGCTGACCATAATCGGGATAAACCCATGCGCCGCCGGGTAATGATATTCTTCTTTGTGCCATAATTCTATTCTTTCGCCTATCATGTGTTAATTCCTCCTGTGTGATTTATAATTTGTGCTTTTCTGTTATTCTTTTGGAAGCACGGACTTTGCTCGTTGCTCGCGTAAAAAAGCCATGAAAGACAAAATCCCCCAACCTTGTCTTCCATGACTCCCATTACATACACTCAACTTGCTTTACAGTTCGAATCCTTCCAGATATGGATTCTCTGCCTCAGAAAACTTCTCTTCCTCAACCATCTGCGCGATTGCCGGGTCAAGTGGCATCTTTCCGAGAACCGGAACGTTAAGATCTGCTGCGATCTCATCAATGTGGCTTTCTCCAAATACTTTAATCTCTTTGCCACAATCCGGACACTTCACATAGCTGTAGTTCTCAACAATTCCAAGAACCGGAATATTCATCTGCTTCGCCATTCCATATGCCTTCTTCACGATCATCTGTACAAGATCCTGCGGAGATGTAACAATCACAACGCCGTCAACCGGAAGAGACTGGAATACTGTCAGCGGAACATCACCTGTTCCAGGTGGCATATCAACGAAGAGATAATCAAGATCTCCCCACATAACATCTGTCCAAAACTGCTTTACAACACCTGCGATCACTGGTCCCCTCCAAATAACCGGTGCTTCCTCATCTTCCAAAAGAAGATTGACAGACATGATCTTTGTTCCGTCTGCTGCCTCACATGGAAGAATTCCCTGCTCTGTTCCTACTGCCATCTCATGAAGACCATACATCTTCGGAATCGATGGACCTGTAATATCTGCATCCATGATACCAACATTGTATCCTTTTGCTCTCATCATTCTTGCAAGGGATGCTGTCACAAGTGACTTACCAACGCCGCCCTTTCCGCTGACAACGCCGATTACTTTCTTAATAGATGAATACATATTCATCGGTTCATGCATATCAACTTTCTTGCTTGTGCACGTTCCTGCACTGGCACAGCTGGCACAGGATTCCTCTGAACATCCTGCTGTGTTCTGCTCTTCTGCCATAATACCATAACCTCTTTTCTACAAATAATGATGTCGCTTCCATTCACAAATTCTGCGTCCGGTAACACATCTCGTCAGAAATTTTTCTGACACAGTGACACTATTGTAACACATTTCATAAAAGAATGATAGGCTGAACCCACGCTTTTATTTTTCTATGCTTTTATTTTTCTAAGTGTTATACTTAAGTTACTTGAATACAACTTAGAAAGGAGTTTTTCTGTATGCCAGTAATATCCGAACAGCTCAAGCCAATCGATACCGTCAATGGATTCCAGATCCGCCCCGGCTTTTTCCGTGAATTCGGTGCAGTCGCTATCCCAGGTGGTGTCAACTTTACGATTCATACACACGGAGCTACCTCCTGCGAGCTTCTGCTGTTTCACCGCAAAGCCGAAGAACCTTACGCCGTGATTCCATTTCCGGAAAGTTACAGGATCGGATTCTGCTATTCTATGATCGTCTTTGATCTGGATATCGAAGAATTTGAGTACGCCTATCGATTGGATGGTCCTTATGATGAAAAGAAAGGACTCCGTTTTGATAAAAACAAAATCCTGCTGGATCCTTATGCACGTGCAGTCACCGGACAGAGCCAGTGGGGACATGTGAATAACGCCCAGCATGGTTATCGTGCCCGCGTGGTACAATCCAACTTTGACTGGGGTGACCAGCGTCACCATTCTATTCCTATGGAAGACTTGATCATCTACGAGCTACACGTCCGCGGATTTACCATGGATGAAAGTTCCGGTGTTAAGCACCACGGTACATTCGAAGGTCTGCGCGAAAAGATTCCTTATCTGAAAGAACTTGGAGTCAACGCTGTTGAACTAATGCCAATCTTTGAATTTGATGAGATGCGCGATGTACGATTGATTGATGAAAATGAACTTATTGATTTCTGGGGATATAATCCTGTCAGTTTCTTTGCACCAAATACAAGCTACTGCTCTTCTATGGAATATAACCGCGAAGGACTGGAACTCAAGACACTGATCAAAGATCTCCATGACAATGGGATAGAAGTGATCCTCGACGTTGTCTTCAACCACACTGCCGAAGGAAATGAATTCGGTCCGTGCTTTTCTTTCAAAGGCTTTGACAACAACATTTACTATATGTTGACTCCGGACGGACATTATTATAATTTCAGTGGATGTGGAAATACATTAAACTGCAATCACCCGGTCGTGCGAGACATGATTTTGGAGTGTCTGCGTTACTGGGTCATCGAATACCGTGTAGACGGATTCCGTTTTGATCTCGCTTCGATTCTCGGACGAAATGATGACGGAACACCTCTAAGCCAGCCACCGCTTCTGCGAAGCCTGGCTTTTGACTCAATCCTTGGAAATGTAAAACTGATCGCTGAAGCATGGGATGCCGGCGGACTTTATCAAGTCGGTTCCTTCCCTTCCTGGAAGCGTTGGGCTGAATGGAATGGGCGCTACCGTGATGATATGCGCCGCTTTTTAAAAGGAGATGACTTCCTTGCCCAGACTGCTGCCGCAAGAATCACAGGTTCTCCTGATCTGTACGATCCTGCTTACCGAGGTGGAAATGCTTCCATCAACTTTCTCACCTGTCATGATGGCTTCACGCTTTGTGACCTGTACAGTTATAACCAGAAGCATAATGAAGCCAACGGTTGGGGGAACACTGACGGAGCTGACGACAATAACAGCTGGAACTGTGGCGTAGAAGGCGAAACAAATGATTCCGCTATTCTGGTGCTTCGCAAACGACTGATGAAAAATGCATGTGCCGTTCTGCTTTGTAGCCGTGGAACTCCAATGTTCCTCTCCGGTGATGAATTCGCAGACACACGTTATGGAAATAATAACCCTTATTGTCAGGATAACCTGATCTCTTGGCTGGACTGGAGTCTCCTCAAAAAAAATAAAGATCTGTTCGATTTCTTTCAATATATGATCCAGTTCCGCAAAGATCATCCTGCCATCCGTAAGGATCTCGAACCAAGTTATCTTGGTATTCCGGCGATGAGCACGCATGGACTCACTCCGGATGAGACAAATTTCTCCGGTGACAGCCATGTTGTCTGTGTACGATTCGCAGGTTATAATGAAGCAACACAAGAAGAAGATCCTGTTTATCTGGCTGTAAATTCCGGATGGTTTCCGGTCACACTCACTCTACCGGGACTTCCTGAACATTATGAATGGAAAGTTGCGGTCAACACCGGAGATCCTAAATGTCAGTTTTTTCACAAAAATTCAATGCCCACGGTAGAATCTAAAATATTTTTAGGCGAGCGCTCTGTTATTATTCTCATTGCTACTGTCATATGAATTAAAATTTTTTAGTTATTTCTCAATATTTTTTAGAATATTTTTGTTTGTTTTTGACAAGTCTGTTGATTGTATAATTAGTAACAGACTTGTCATTTTTTAAACTTTTCTTGATAATTTTTAGATTTATTTGTAAAATATTACCAAATGTAACTTTACTGGTTTGAAGATAGGTTTTTCAAATACATTTCCTATTTTAAAATCAGTCAGTAATGAACGTTATGGTAAAAGGAGAGGTTTAAAATGAGTAGACTTGAAATCCCAGGTCCAGATAAAGGCCAGCTCGTCGTTGAAGAGCTGTACAAAGATCTGGAACGTAGAATTGAATCCAGCCCTCCGGGATTATGTCCGGTTGACATGACTCGTGCATTTATCGAGATGTGTCAGACGCAATCCTGTGGAAAATGTACCCCGTGTCGCGTTGGGCTGTGGCAACTGAAGAATCTTCTAACAGATGTTATGAACGGGACTGCTACAATGGAGACACTCGAACTGATCGACACACTGTCTGAATCTATCCGCGAAGGTTCTGACTGCCCGATCGGATACGAAGCCGGTGCCATGGTACATAAGAGCTTAAGAGACTGTCGCGAAGATTATGAGGAACATGTCCGTCAGGGACGCTGTACCTGCCACTATACACAGCCGGTACCTTGCGTTTCTCTTTGTCCTGCACATGTTGATATCCCAGGATATATTGCACTGACCGGAGAGGGGCGTTACGCCGACGCAATTCGTCTGATCCGTAAGGATAATCCGTTCCCGACAACCTGCGGTTTTATCTGCGAGCATCCTTGTGAGGCCCGCTGCCGTAGAAATATCGTAGATGATGCCATCAATATCCGTGGACTGAAACGTATGGCCGCTGACTATGCAGGCAAAGTTCCGCCACCGGAATGCGCACCTTCCACCGGAAAGCGTATCGCTGTTGTAGGTGGAGGACCTGGTGGACTCAGTGCTGCTTACTACCTGCAGTTGATGGGACATCAGACAACCGTATTCGAGATGCTTCCAAAGCTCGGCGGAATGCTCCGCTACGGTATCCCGAACTACAGACTTCCGAAAGATCGTTTGGACGAAGACATTCAGGCAATCCTTGAGACCGGAGTTCAGGTAGAATTTGGAAAACGTATCGGTAAAGATATCACAATTCAGAGTCTGCGCCAAGAATACGATGCTGTTCTTATTTCCATCGGTGCAAGCACTGATAAGAAGCTTGGTATCGAAGGCGAGCATGCAGAAGGCGTGATCTCCGCCGTATCTTTCCTTCGTGATGTCGGAGAAAATAAGAGCCCTGATCTTACCGGACAGGAAGTTGCTGTCATCGGTGGCGGTAATGTTTCTATGGACGCTGTCCGCACAGCAAAACGTCTCGGTGCTAAAAAAGTAAGTATCGTTTACAGACGCCGTACTGCAGATATGACTGCTCTTCCGGCTGAGATCGAAGGTGCAGTTGCTGAGGGAATTGAAGTACTCACATTGAAAGCGCCATCCAGAATCGAGACTGATGAGAACGGACACGTTTCAGGTATCTACGTCACACCACAGATGATCAGCAAGATCAAAGATGGGCGTGCAAGTGTCTGTCCGACAGGTGAAGAAGATTTCCTTATCCCTTGTCAGACACTCATCGTTGCAATCGGTCAGGATATCGAATCCGAACATTTTGCAGAAGCCGGTGTTCCGGTTTCCCGCGGTAAGATCATGACAGAGCGTTATGGCGGTTTCGATAACATCCCTGGCGTATTCGCCGGTGGAGACTGTGCATCCGGACCTGCTTCTGTAATCAAAGCAATCGCCGCTTCAAAGGTTGTTGCAGCCAATATCGATGAATATCTTGGTTTCCACCATATCATCAGCTGCGATGTTGAGATTCCGGATCCTCGCTTAAGCGACCGTGAACCTTGCGGAAGAGTTGAACTTACAGAACGTGAAGCCTGCAGACGTGTCTGTGATTTTGAAGGTGTTGAAAACTGTATGACAGAAGCCGAAGCAAAACAGGAATCCCACAGATGCCTGCGCTGCGACCACTTCGGTTATGGTATTTTCAAAGGAGGTCGGAAAGAAAAATGGTAAATATTACAATTGATAATCAAAAAATATCCGTACCTTCCGGAACTACTATCATGGAAGCTGCGGCAAAACTTGGAACTCCGATTCCGAAATTATGTTATTTAAAAGATATCAACGAGATTGCGGCATGCCGTGTCTGTGTTGTTGAAATTGAAGGGAAAGATCGTCTGGTCACATCCTGTAATAACGTTGTAACCGAAGGCATGGTGATCTACACGAACAGCCCGAAGGTACGCATTGCAAGAAGACAGACTGTACAGCTTATCCTTTCCCAGCACGACTGCAAATGTGCT
>OKTZ01000173.1_pt1 | contig 27212 bp, 21 predicted proteins | sample 1606711 | NCBI WGS metagenome assembly OKTZ01 (sample SAMEA3882535, study PRJEB24775) | human gut metagenome | biome: human-associated habitat; feature: intestine environment; material: feces | place: Netherlands | collected 2009/2010 | reverse complement strand
ATGGCCGTGGGCGAAGGCGGCGGCGAGCTGATTGCCGGTGCCGCCGTACAAATCGCCTTCAATTTCGGCAATGCGATCGGTTCCATCGTCGGCGGAGCGGCACTGACTGCGACGGCGATGAATTACCATTTCACCGGCATCGCAGGCGCGCCGATCAGCCTGCTCGCCGTCATCCTGCTGGTGCTCTACACCCGTCGCTACGAAGCCCGCGCCTAGCCCCATCCCAACCTTCCCATCCTTCTCCCCCAAATCCCATCTCAGCGTCGATCCCATCGCCCCCAATCCGCGAAACCGACGCTGAGGAGGGTCTAAGCGTCGGTTTGGCGGAAATCGCAATATCAAACCGACGGTTGGAGGACGCTCAGCGTCGGTTTGGCGGAAAGGTGCGGCGAAACCGACGGGTTTCCACATATCCACAGGTGGATTGTGGAGGGGATTATTGCGATTTTCCCCTGATTTCGTATTGTTTTACGGCACGGGAGCATTGACTCGCGGCGCAGGAATTGCGATTGTTCCGCGGATTCCCCATGATTCCGTGTTTTCCGCGCCACGCACGCCGAATACGACTAGAGTGGCGTACCGTGCGAAGCATTGTGAAACGAATTCTCGTCACCTGCGCGGCGACTACCGCGCTGGCGCTTCTTCTGACCATGGTCCTATGCGCGCTCGGCAATGCGATGGCGCCGAAATGGCAGGTCGAGCCGTTCACGGACCATATCACGCTCACCACGACCAATACCGCTATCCAGGCCGTTGACCCGGCCACAGGTGCCGTGCTCAAAACCCCGCAGGAGGGCGCGTACCGCACCAAGGAAACGCATATCACGGTCGCGTTGGACGGCGGCAAAACCGTGAATGCCATCGTTCGCGAGCCGCTCGACGCGCCGGCAGATCGTCCCGCATGCCTGTTCCTGCACGGTTCGGGCACCGGCAAATCGTCGGAGGCGTTCGGCGACGTGGCGAACGCGATGGCGTCGGCCGGCATCACCACTCTCGTGCCGGACAAACGGCTCGACAACTACACCATGCTGCACCGCGACTACGTGTCCAGCGCGCACGACTATGCGAAATCGCTGGAAATCCTGAGAAAATGGCCGGGCGTGAGCAGATCGGAAACCGGCATCTACGCCGAATCGGAAGGCACATGGATCGCCACCGTGCTGACGCAACAGCATCCGGATCTTGCCTTCGCCATCCTCACCTCTCCCCCGGTCGTTTCGGGCCGTCAGCAGATGACGCTCGCAGCCACCAATTATCTGACCGCCGCGGGCGCACCCGATGCCGTCAAGCAGCTTATTCCGCGCATCACCAGCCTTGGCACACAACGCATGGGACTCGCCTATGCGGATTTCGACGCGGCCAAATACCGCAGATCGCTCACCATGCCGCTACTCATCAACTATGGCGTCAAGGACACAGCCATGCCGGTCGAACAGGGCGCGCGGCTGCTGATCAAAGCCGCAAACCAGGCTGGCAATACGAATGTGACGCTGCGGTATTATGACGCGAACCATCAGCTTCGAACCGGTTCGAATCAGACGGTTCCGGGACTGCCGTTGGAACCGCATTACACGCACGATCTGGAGGATTGGATCAACGCGGTGACGAGCGGCACGGGTGCGAACGGCTGGGCAACGCCGATGATCGCCGGAACGCAGCCGAATCAGACGGTCACGGCACCGCTGAAGACCCCGCCCGCGCTGGTGAAGTCGATGGGTGTGATTGTCGGCGCAATCGCGGTTTGCCTGCTCTGCGCGCTGCTGGCGATGTGCGGCGCGCCAATTCTGCTCATCGCCGGCTGGGTGCGCGAGCGCCGTGCGTCACGGCGGGTATCGCACGATTCGGCTTCGACGGAACCGGCGGAGCCAACGGATTCGACTTCAATGTTTTCAACGGATGCGACCACACCGACAGGTCCGTCCACACAACCGAATGCGGCACGTCCAATCGCAATAACCGACCATCGATTCCCGGTCGGCATGCGCGTCGCACTGGCGCTCAACACCCTCCTTGCCGTCGGCACGACCGGCGTGTTCCTGGCGTATCTGGTCACCGTCATCATTGATGCGATCTCGTTGACCGACAATTCGGCGGTGCTTGCCAAGAACTGGCATGCCATCGTCATGCTCACATGGCTGAGCCTTGTCGCGTTCGCCTGGCTGTTGGCGGAAATCATCGTGGACGCGTGCCGTCGTCATGCTAGGAATCGCGCGATTGCAAGCATAGATGACGATGCGGATATGAATAATGGCCACGATGCCGCAGCCGGAAGCCGATGCGATATAGGAAAAGATGGAAAAGCATGCATCGGATCCGGCCATGTCATCGTGGCCACGTGTGTGGTGGTGTCGGCGGCGCTATCGTTGGCGCTGCTGGCTTTCTGGGGACTGTTCTGCTGACTGGCGTTCCCGTCGGCGCAGACGCACCGCGGCGACGACGGCCCAGACCACGGAAATGATGAGCAGCAGCGCGCCGAGACCGCCGACCACGTAGAAGAACAGCGTCGAGGGATTCGGCATCCACCGCCATGCGCCGATGGGCAGCAGGCACAGCATGGACATCAGGCCGATCAGGCAGAAGAACACGCCCAGCACGATGGTTCCGGTGCTTGGTCCGGATGGGCGGATTACCAGCTCGCCGTCCGTTTTGCCGATGCGCACTTGCTTGGAGGGGCCGAACGGCCCGCAAAGCTTCCGCGCATGTCTTGTCCGGAGGTTTCCAGCGATTCGGCCTCGTCCTGCGATTCGAACTTCCTCTGCGCTTCCGGACCGCCGTCGAACGGCTTCTGGAACGATTCGGTCTTCGCCTCGCCCGGATCGTCGACGGCCGGCAGGGTTTCCGTGGGCTCGTCCGAGACCTCCGCGATTCCCATGACGTCGGTCAACGGCACTTCACGGGTTTTCTCGTCACTCATTTCGTTTCCTTTCCGCTGGCGCTTTTCCCGACGTTCTTTCCATCGACGCTGCCATGCGATTGGCCGCCCGTCGTTCCCACTGGCAGCTTGCTGTCGGACGTGTACTGCATGGTGACACTGCCGCCGACCGTTCCATCGACGTTGACATACAGATCCGGTTCCTCCGGAGCCTTGTCCGAATCGATCGACGGCCAATACCACTTGTTCTCGTAGATCGTTTTGAATGCCTTGTCGAGATCCGTGCCGGCATATACCGAATCCTGCGAATCGTTCTCCGTATCCGAACCGGCATCGCCCGCATCATCATCGCCGGAATCGTCGAAATCGGTGGTGCCGTTGAGCGCCGGAACGCCCTTGTTCACGCCATGATGGCCGAGTCCCGAATCATCGTTCTCATCGAGGGACAGGCCCATGAAGCCCGTGCCGTTGAAGAACGTAATCCCGTCCGGCCCTCCTATGTAATCCGTGACGTTGGTGTAGCCGTCGTCCGGATCGCTGACCGACCACTGGCATCCGTCCGGCAGCGTGACCACCACCTGGGCGTTCACCACCACCAGATTCAGCTTCCCTGTCGGACATGAGCTTTCGCCGTACGTGCCGTCGTTGAGCTTGACCTTGTGCTTGCCATGCGCTGCCGGATATCCGCTCAAATCGATGTCGAGCACATCGTTGGCGTAGTTCTTGCCGACCACCACCAGTCCCTGTTCGTATCGTTTCATCTGGGCGTCGCTGGTGTCGCTCCATGTCACGATGCCGGAGACCGTCGTGCGGCGGTAGTCATTCGACATCATCCAATCGCGGCTTTCCCATGCCACCGCACTCGTGCAGAACGTCATCACCACGGCCATGAACGCCGCGCACCATGCCAGCGGATGCAGGCCGCCGGTGCGACGGCCCATGCAACCAAGCACGACGATCACCACGCCGATTCCCAGGCAGATGCCGCCGCAGCACAGTGTGGCGAGACGCAGCACGCGCAAGGCGTAATCCCAATCAACCGGCATCGTAATGGCGTACCAGCCAGATCCGGCGATCGCCAGCAATGCCAAGCCAAGCGTCACCAGTACCAGCAGCGGTCCGGCTGGCTTGCGGCGGGCGCGTTTCGACTGCGGCGCCGTCACCGTCGGCGGAGCGGTGAAGGTCGGCGGCACATTGGCCGTGGCAAACGCTGCAGGCGGGTTCACCGGCTGCTGAAACGTCTGGTATGGCGATTGGACGGGACGCGCGTACTGCTGGTAGCCGGAAGGCGCGGGACACGTCGGCTGCGGCATCGGCTGGCCTGGCGTGCCGGGCATGTTTGCAGTGGTGGCCGTGTTCGTGGACATCGGCTGCGGCATATATTGCGATTGCGCAGGCCGCACCGGCTGTCCCGGCTGAACGGGCTGAGCAGGCTGCCCAGGCCACGATCCGCCCTGCTGCGGCGGCTGCCAGCTCGCCGCATACGACTGGCGGTTCACCAGCAGCCAGAACACCAGCACGGCCATGCCGAACGCCAGCCATCCGGCGCCGGGCAGGCACAGCGCCACCGCGGCGCATACCAGCGCGCCCGCGCAGTTCCAATCCCAATGGCCGTTGACCAGCTCCTCGCACAGGATCCGGCCATCCGTCTCGTCCGGTAGCAGGAACCAGGCCAATGCGTAGAACGCCGCTCCGGCGCCGAACAGTAGCGAGGTGAGAATCACCAGCGCGCGGACCAGGGTGGCGTTCCATCCCAAGCGGCGCGCCACGCCGTCGCACACGCCTGCGATCCACCGGTTGCGGCCGCGCGTGATCCGGCTGGAGCGGATCCATGCGAAGAATCGATTGCCGCGATTCGGCTGCGGCTGATACATCGGCGGCCGTGGCTGCGATTGCGGTTCGGCAGAACCAGCGGCACTGCCGCCTTGCGGATTGTTGTTTGCGTTGCTCATATCTCCATTACAGCAATCCGCAGCCGTCATACGTATCGGGGAACACCCTGAATCTGCCCTGAACACCAGCTGAAAGCCCTGAATCGGCATCCCCGACAGGGCACAATGGAAGCATGAAGTCCTTAGCCAAACCGCGATACACGCAGGAACAGTACGACCAGGCCAGCGCGGTCTACATGCGCTGGTGCTACGTGCAGGCCCTGCGCGAAGGCCGTCCCGTGCCGTCCAAGCCGGCGCGACTGCCGTTGCTGCGCCCGACGTACGGCCGCGAGGTCGCTGGCGTGGCCAAGGCCGTCAGCATGCATCTGGGCGTGTCCGTTCATCTCATCCGTTTCATTTTCGTGGTCACCACGTTTTTCTTCGGTGCGGGCGCGATCGCCTATATTTTTCTGTGGATCACCGTACCCGTCGGAGACCCGGTCCAGCAGGCGTACGTCATCGCCGGCAGCCAGCCCGTCGAGAACGCGCCGCTGTCCCACGGCAACGTGAGGAACGTAAGAAACCTAAGGAACGTCGGAAACGGCGGCGCGCAATCGCAAGACAGCGACGGCAACGCGGACGGCATGCAATCCGGCAGCGGAGCACAATCGTCCGAAAGCCTGGAACAGATGTTCGCCAACGCGCCGAGACCCGCGCTGCTGGCCATGGCGGGACTGCTTATGCTGGGCCTATGCGTGGCGATGGCGGCGAAAGGCATTGAAGGCACGCTGATTGTGCCGTTGCTGCTCGGCGTGGTCGGCGTCGGCGTCTCCTGGCTGCGGTTCAACGCGAAGGACGGCCAATTATGGACGATGCTCGGCGGCATCGCGGTCATTTTCGTCGCGTACGCGATCTACATCGCCACCCACGTGCGCATTATGCAGTCCGCACGGCACGCCACGTTCACCATGCTCGTCGCCGGTTTGGCGCTGCTTGTCGGCGTGTTGCTGGCGATTGTGCCGTGGATTATGACGCTGGTGCGTGATTTGGGCACGGAACGCGCGCTGAAGGAACGCGAGGAGGAGCGCGCCGATATGACCGCCCACCTGCACGACGGCGTGCTGCAGACGCTGGCGCTGATCCAGTTGCATGCCGGCGACCAGCAGACCGTGTTTTCACTGGCGAGGCAGCAGGAACGCGAGTTGCGCGAATGGCTATATCAGGAGCGCACCACGTCGGACCGTTCCGTCAACGCCGGTTTGAAGCAGATCGCAGCGCATGTGGAGGACACGCACGGCAAGCCGATCGAGGTGGTGACGGTGGGCGACGCGCGGCCGAGCGCGCAGACCGACGCGTTGTTGGATGCCACGCAGCAGGCGCTCGTCAACGCCGTGACGCATGGCGGCGAACCGGTGTCCGTCTACTGCGAAGCCGGCGACAAGCTGGTGGAGGTGTTCGTACGCGACCATGGCGACGGCTTCGACGTCGAAGCCATTCCAGCGAATCGCCTGGGCATCCGCGAGTCCATCATCGGACGTATCAAGCGCCGCGGCGGTACAGTGGAGATTGTGTCGAGGCCCGGCTGGGGCACGGAGGTGCGCATGCACATGCCGATTTCAGGAGCGGCGGAGGATGCGGACAGCGCTACGACCACCACAGCGGACGGCGATACGGGCGTGCAATCGGCGCAATGAACACGGCACATGCAGCAGGTGCGGCAATGAATCAATCGAACCAAGGAGCAGGAATGAGCGAGCGGGAACAGCGCATCAGAATCGCCGTCGTGGACGACCATGAGATGTTCCGCGCGGGCGTGATCGCCACGTTGCAGCCGTATTTCGACGTGGTCGGACAGGCGGCCGACGTGGAGGGGTCAGTGGCGATGATCGCGCAGACCAAACCGGACGTGGTGCTGCTGGACGTGCATGTGCCGGGCGGCGAGAACGGCGGTGGCGCCGAAATCCTCACGAAATCGCGCGCATACTCCCCCGATACCGTCTTCCTCGCGCTGTCCGTGTCGGATTCTCCGCAGGATGTCGGTTCCGTGATCCGCGCCGGTGCGCAGGGATATGTGACGAAGACTATTTCCGGCGACGACCTGGTGTCCTCCATCAAGCAGGTGCATGAGGGCTACGCCGTGTTCTCGCCGAAATTGGCGGGATTCGTGCTGTCCGCCTTCCAGAACGGCCCGAGCGCGAACGGCGCGTTCGGCGGCCCGATCCACGATGACGAGCTGGACCGGCTGTCCAACCGCGAGCAGGAGGTCATGCGGCTGATCGCGCGCGGCTACACGTACAAGGAGGTGGCTTCGGAACTGTTCATCTCCATCAAGACCGTGGAGACCCATATGAGCTCGGTGCTGCGCAAACTGCAGCTGTCGAACCGTTCCGAGCTCACCCGTTGGGCCGCGGATCGACGGATTGTGTGACGTTGCCGCCACGACAACGACAATCGCCATAAACGGCATGGAAAAGGGCTTACCGAAAAATCCTTCGGTAAGCCCTTGATTGATGCGGGCAGAGCGAGATTCGAACTCGCGGAGGCTTGCACCTCAACGGTTTTCAAGACCGTCTCTTTAGACCGCTCAGACATCTACCCTTTGCGCCTAACATCGCTGCTACGCACGAAACGCCAATATACCACAGTGCGCGGAAGTGCGACACCTGGCACAGCCTCCATCCCCGTCGCTTCCAACAGAAAACCGCACACGCATCTGCCCAGAACGACACAAACGGCACTGGGACCGTCCAACATACGAAAAGCGGCGCCGGCACAAATGCCAACGCCGCTTTCACGGATTCATATCAGACGCGAACGTCTTGGAAAATCAGGCTTCCCACTTGGTCGGCTCGATGACTTCCTTGCCGCCCATGTACGGACGCATGGCCTTCGGAATTTCGATGGAGCCGTCCTTCTGCTGGTGGTTCTCGAGAATGGCGACCAGCCAACGGGTGGTGGCCAGCGTGCCGTTCAGCGTGGAGACGGCGCGGGTGTTGCCATCCTCCATACGTTCGCGGATGTTCAGACGACGGGCCTGATACTCGGTGCAGTTGGAGGTGGAGGTCAGCTCACGGTAACGGCCCTGGGTCGGCACCCAAGCCTCGCAGTCGAACTTACGTGCCGCGGAGGAGCCCAGATCGCCGGCGGCGGTATCGATGATGCGGTACGGCACCTCGACCTTGCCGAGCATTTCCTGCTCCATGGCCAACAGGTGCTCATGCTCCTTGTAGGAGTCCTCCTGCTTGGCGTAGACGAACATCTCCACCTTGTCGAACTGGTGCACGCGGATGATGCCGGAGGTGTCCTTGCCTGCTGCGCCGGCTTCACGGCGGTAGCAGGAGCTCCAGCCGCAGTAGCGCAGCGGGCCGTTCTCAAGGTTCAGGATCTCGTTCTCGTGCATGCCGGCGAGCGCCACTTCGGAGGTGCCGACCAAATACTGGTCGTCCGGCTCGCGCAGGCGGTAGATTTCGTCGGCGTGGGAGTTGAGGAAGCCGGTGCCGCGCATTACTTCCGGACGCACCAGCGTCGGGGTGATGGCCAGGGTGAAGCCGTGTTCCTCGGCCTGGTCGACGGCCATGGTGAGCATGGCGATCTGCATGCGGGCCACCTGGCCGCGCAGGAAGTAGAAGCGGGAGCCGCCGACCTTCACGCCGCGCTCCATATCGATACCGGCCACGCCGCGGCCGAGCGTCAGGTGGTCCTTCGGCTCGAAGCCTTCGGCTGCGAAATCACGGATCTGGCCGACCTTCTTGACCACGACGTAGTCGTCCTCGCCACCTTCCGGAGCTTCCGGCTCGACGATGTTGGACAGCTTCCACATGGCGGTGGTGTATTCCTCGGCTGCGGCGTCGGCTGCGGCCTTGTATTCGGAGACCTTCTGAGAGAGTTCCTTGGTTGCGGCGATCAGCTTGGCCTTTTCGTCGGCGGGGGCGGCGGCGACCTTCTTGCCGATCTCCTTCTGCTGCGCGCGGGCAGCTTCGAATTCCTTCAGAGAGGAACGGCGAACCTCGTCGGAGCGCAGCACCTCGTCGACCAGTTCGACCGATTCGCCACGCTTACGCTGGGATTCCTTGACAACGTCAGCATGTTCACGAATGAATTGAATATCAAGCATGCTTCCCAGCCTAGTGCCGAAAGCAGACACTGACGCCATCGTTCTCATTTTTGGATATAACGTGAGGGAACGCCGAATTTTTCATGTCGAATTCGTCTTTTTGCGCAATCGCATAGACAATAGAGGCATGCCTATGCCAGTTATCGTCCTGCTCGTCATCATCGCCGTGGTCGCCGTATGCGCGGCCGCCTTCTTCGGATACCGCGCGTACAAGCACCGTACGCTCGCGGAGAAGCTTGACAAGCGTGACGATGACCAAGTGCATTACGCGTTCATAGTCAATCCTTCAAAGCCCCAGGCGGAACAGCGCAAGCAGCATATCAAGGAGTTCTGCGAGGCGAAGCATCTCACCCAGATCGAATTCATCGAAACGCAGCTCGACAAGGACGGTCGCGCCTGCGCGTTCGAAGCGTTGGACCATGGTGCCGATGTGGTGGTGGCTGTCGGCGGCGATGGCACGGTGCGTACCGTCGCGAGCGCGCTGTCGGGTACCGGGCATGCGCTGGGCATCGTGCCGATCGGCACCGGCAATCTGTTCGCCCGCAATATGGGCATTCCCGTGGACGATATCGATGCGGCGCTCACCGTGGCCACGTCGCACGGCTCCCGTCTGGTGGATGTGGGCCGTCTGACCCTTCTGGATGATGAGACCACCGACCACGGGCATGCGTTCCTCATCATCGCCGGCATCGGTTTCGACGCACTGATGATCGACGACACCGATCCGGAATTGAAGAAGAACATCAGCTGGCTGGCTTATTTCGTGTCGGGCGTGAAGAATCTGTTCGCCCCGAAGTACAAGGGCAATGTGACCATCACCAGCGCCGACGGCAGCACGCATTCCACGCGTGGTCTCACGTTCCGCACGTTCATGGCGGGCAATTGCGGCCAGATCCCCATGTTTTCGCTGATGCCCGAAGCTTCCTATGACGATGGCATCCTCGACTACGAGATCATCGATACGTCCGGCGGCCTGATCGGTTGGGCGAATCTGTTCGGCGACGTGCTGCACCAGACCATCACCGGCAAAGCTCAGCAGAGTCCGCTGTCCACGAACTCCACCGTCGACCAGGTGCAGGGCGTCAGCGCGGAAATCACTTTGGAGAGGCCTGTTTTGGCGCAGGTGGATGGCGATATGCTGCCTGAAACGAAGCACATCCGTTTCAGCGTGGAACGTCAGGCCCTATGCGTGCGCGTGCCGGAGGCCGCTTCCGAAGATACCGGCATACTGGCGTTGAACGCGAATATGTCGGCTACGCCAACGAAACCGCAGCCGACCGAACAGGCAAGCGGGCAGCCGGCCGAACAGTCGAACGATTAGGAACCGTCAGGAATGCGCGGAACGGGCTGCTGAATATCGGAAGATACCGGAAACTCAGTCGTCCTGCCGATTCACTCCGTTGGTCACGCGCGCCACATGCAGGGCAAGATAGGCGATTTCGGCTTCCGTAAGGTCGGAACCAAGACGCATCTTCACCACCACGGCAAGCTGCCTTGCGCACTGGCAAGCCTTCGGATATGAGGTTTTGATTGATTCGATGATTGGTTGCGGCTCATCGTCGAGCTGCTCATGCTGGTGGATGCGTACGAACAGGTAACGCAGATGCGTGATGAATCGCGCCACATTGACGCTGTCCTGCGCAAGCGTGATGCCGTACGCGCCTTCGATGACGGCGATCATCTGCTGGATGATGCCGGTCATGGTGTAGGTGGCGGACAGGTCGCCGCCGGAGAATCCGGCATTCACCAAATGCAAGGCGAGCGCCACCGCCTCACTGCGGGGCAACGCGCCACCCAAATACGTGTTCATCGCGTCGACCATCGCCACGCCTTTGGCGTATTCGTCAGCGTATAGGGAACGTACTTCCGCTTCGAGCGGATATTCGATGTTCTGTTTTCTTTGCGCGCGTTGTATCGCGCCGCAGATGTGGTCGGCGAGCGCCATGACCAGGGTTGGCTGCTTGTCTGCCTGTTCTTTCAGCCCCGTACGGTTCATGGCGTCCGTGACGAGTCTGATGATTTCGGGCGGGATCCCGGCCACTTGTTGCGCCATGCGGTCGGGATCCTTGCCATCGACGGGGATGAACCGACGGACGATCTTCGCGTCATCCACATGTTGTCCCGGCTTGGCTTGGAAGCCTATTCCACGGCCTGTGAGAATCACCTCACGATCACCGTCTCTAGCCAATACGACATTGTTGTTGAATACGCGAAGAACGTCCACGTCGACCCCTTTTTCGCCTCTGTGTGACAGGTTAGCGCTGGATGTCGATCACCTCATCCCCTGCCTTGACATCGATGCCGGTCTTCGGCGCGACGGAGGTGAGGACGGCGGTGTTGAGCACCGTCATCAGCGTGGTGGTGCTGTATCCAGCGTCCTTCACTTTAGCAAAGTCGACGGAAACCAGCGGATCGCCGGCATTCACGCGCTCATCGGCCTTGACCTTGACGGCAAAGCCCTCGCCGTTCATCTTCACGGTGTCGATGCCGACGTGCACGAGCACTTCCACACCGTCATCGGTTTTGATGCCGAAGGCGTGGCCGGTTTCGGCGACGGTCTGCAGCACGCCGGAGACCGGGGCCACGACCTCGCTGTCGGTCGGCTGGATGCCGACGCCTTCGCCGAGCGCGCGGGAGGCGAACACCGGATCGCCGGTTTCGTCCAGGGCGATCACGTGGCCGGCGACCGGAGCGTTCACCACGGTGGTCGCGGCGGCGGCAGCGGCCGGAGCTTCGGTCTTGGTGGCGGTAGCAGTCGCGGTGGCGGTGGTGGCAGCCGGAGCGGCTTCCTTGGCTTCGACCGCCGGAGCGGCGGCCTTCTGATCGGCGGCGGCGCGGGCCAGCACTTCAGCCTTCTGTTCCGGGGTGCGGTAGTCGAAGGTGATGATCAGGAAGAAGGAGGTCAGGAAGGAGACCGCGATGGACACCGCGTACACCCACATCTGGTCGAAGACCGGAATGGTCAGCAGCGAGGTGAAGGCGAAGGCGGTGGTGGTCACACCATGCACGGTCTGGCCGGCGGCGGTGACGGACGGGAAGAGCCAGCCGAGGACGGCAATGACGACGCCACCAAGGCCGCAGCCCACGAGCATGCGCTTGTAGACCAGCTTGTAACGCAGGTGGATGCCGTACAGGGACGGTTCGGAAACACCACCAAGCAGGCCGGCTGCGAGCGCGCCGAGAGCGGTCTGGCGCATGTCCTTGTCCTTGTCACGCACGGCGATGAAGAGCACGCCGGCGGTGGCGCCGAAGCAGGCGAAGTTCCACACGCCCATCGGGCCCTGGATGAAGTCGTAGCCGAGCGTCTGGATGTTCATGAGCATCAGGGCGTTGAGCGGCCAGTGCAGGCCGAGCGGCACGAGGAACGGGTACAGCAGCGGGATGATGATGGCGAAGATGAACGGTGCATGGGTGTTCATCCAAGCCAGGCCGACGCCGAGGCCGTTGCCGACCCACACGCCGATCGGGCCGATGATGAAGGCGGTCAGCGCGCCGACGATGATCATGCAGAAGAACGGCACGAACACCAGCTGGACGCTTTCGGGAATGATCTTCTTCAATCCGTGGTAGACGAGGGCGAGCACGGCGGCCATGAGCAGCGGCACGAACACGTTGCCGCTGTAGTCGCTCAACGCCATCGGAATGCCGAAGATGTTGGCGGTGCAGGACTTGGTGCCCAGAGCCGCGTTCTCCACGCACGTGGTGGTCTTGGCGTCTATCAGGCTGGTGAACTGCGGGGTCATGAGGATGGCCATGATGGCGCCGCCCAGCCACGGATCGACCTTGAGCTTCTTGGAGGCGTTGTAGGCGACCATGATCGGCAGGAAGTAGAACACACCCTTCCAGATGGCCTTGACGAACACCCAGCCGGCGGAGGCCTCGTCATTCGGAATGACGTTCAGTGAGATGAGCAGGTTGACCAGGGCGATGATGATGGAGGCGCCGAGCAGCACGCCCAGGATCGGGCGGAAGGAGTCGGCGAGATACTCGAAGAAGGAGTCCAGCCATGCCACCTTGCCGCGTGCCTTGGAACGGGCCTCGGCCTTGACGTCGGCGTTGCTCTTCTGGCCTTCGCCGGATGCGGAGGCGGCACCGGCGTTCGCCATTTCGGGCAGATGCATGATGTTTTCGTATACGGTGGCCACGCCGCCGCCGATGACGACCTGGAAACGGTCACCGCTTTGCGGGACCGCGCCAAGCACGCCCTTCATATGTTCGAGGGCGTTCTGGTCCACCTTGGACGCGTCCGCCAGCTCGAAGCGCAGTCGGGTGGCGCAATGCGTCAGACTGCGAACGTTTTCAGGTCCGCCGATCGCAGTGATGATCTGCGATGCGAGAGAGTCAGCCATCCTGATTCCTTTCTATTTCCTTCCGATGGGATTCGATGACGCAGCGCGGCTTTTTTGCAACAAAAAAGACCCGGAACATGGCAAACCAATGCCACATTCCAGGTCTTGCGTCTAAAAATGTTGACTTGCAACCCTGCATGAGTCGAATTCGTTAGAAACGATACACTATCGGCGTGCGATGCGCAAATCGTCGGGCATCGGGACACTGAAACCCCAATTCCATACTGGAGACACGCCGAGACGTCAAAAAGAAAACGTATTCATCGCACATTGTGGGATGGCTTTCCGCGTTCCGCGCAAACTCGTGGCACAATGAAGGTATGGTTGCAAAAAATGCGGGAATGCCCGCCACCCCAGCAGATCTGATCAATGTCGACGAGGTCATTGGAAAGTACTATGACGTCGTCCCCGACCCGAACGTTCCGGAGCAGCGCGTCTCCTTCGGCACTTCCGGACACCGTGGTTCGTCCCTGAAGACCTCATTCAACGAGGCCCACATCGTGGCCATCACGCAGGCCATCGCCGAATACCGCAAGAAGGCCGGCGTCACCGGCCCGCTGTACATCGGCCGCGACACCCACGCCCTGTCCGAACCGGCTTGGAAGACCGCCATCGAAGTGCTCGTCGCCAACGGCGTGACCGTGCGCATCGACTCCCGTGACGACTTCACCCCGACCCCGGTCGTATCCCAGGCCATCCTGACCCACAACCGCGCCGCCGACGGCACCCAGCGCTTCACCGGCGAAGGCCTGGCCGACGGCATCGTCGTGACCCCGTCCCACAACCCGCCGACCGATGGCGGCTTCAAGTACGATCCGGTCACCGGCGGCCCGGCTCCGGCGGACGTCACCAACGCCATCGCCGACCGCGCCAACGAGCTGCTCGGCGATTTCAGGAACGTCAAGCGCGTGCCGTTCGAGCAGGCCGTCAAGTCCGATCTGGTCGAGCGTTTCGACTTCCGTGAGCACTATGTGGCCGATCTGGAGAACGTCATCGACTTCGACGTGATCCGCTCCTCCGGCGTACGCCTGGGCATCGACCCGCTCGGCGGCGCTTCGGTCAACTACTGGCCGCTGATGAACGAGAAGTACAACCTGACCATCGACGTGGTGCGTCCGCAGGTCGACCCGACCTGGAGCTTCATGACCATCGACCATGATGGCAAGATCCGCATGGATCCGAGCTCCCCGTACGCGATGAAGGGTCTGGTCGATTCCCTCAACAACGGCGCTTGGGACAAGTACGATCTGGTCGGCGGCACCGATCCGGATGCCGACCGCCATGGCATCGTCTGCCCGAACTGGGGCGTCATGAACCCGAACCACTACATCGCAGTGTGCGTGGAATACCTGTTCGGCGGCAACCGTCCGGATTGGCCGGAGAACGCCGGCATCGGCAAGACCCTCGTGTCTTCCTCCCTGATCGACCGCGTGGCCGCCTCCATCAACGCCAAGCTCGTCGAGGTTCCGGTCGGCTTCAAGTGGTTCGTGGACCCGCTGTTCAAGGGCGAGGTCGCGTTCGGCGGCGAGGAAAGCTCCGGCATGTCCTTCCTGCGTAAGGACGGCCGCGTGTGGACCACCGACAAGGACGGCCTGATTCCGGACCTGCTGGCCGCTGAGATCACCGCGAAGACCGGCAAGAACCCGGCCCAGCTGCACCAGGAGCAGGTGGAGCGTTTCGGCGAAAGCTGGTACAAGCGCGTCGATACCCCGACCACCCTCGAGCAGAAGCAGAAGTTCGCCAAGCTCACCGGTGACGACGTCGAGGCCACCCAGCTGGCCGGCGAGGACATCACCGCCAAGCTCACCGAGGCTCCGGGCAACCACGCCAAGATCGGCGGTCTGAAGGTCACCACCAAGGACAACTGGTTCGCCGCCCGTCCGTCCGGCACCGAGAACATCTACAAGGTGTACGCCGAGAGCTTCGAATCCCCTGAGGCTCTGGACAAGGTGCTCGCCGAGGCCACCGAGGTCGTGGACAAGGCTCTGGCCGAGTGATACGGCGTTCCGCCAAGTAATCAAGGCGTAGCGCGAAAAAGACCCGTTCCGTATGGAGCGGGTCTTTTTCGTTGTCGATATCCGCCGTATGGCACGAAACGTGCTTTTCTGGCATGAAACGCAAGCTCCGCGGCACCCCGTATTTCCCTCTCCCGGTACGCTTGGAAGCAGAGCCGGAACGTCATCCGCGCAATCACGGCACAGCAAGGAGGGAACGTGCGCATCGCCATCGTCGAGGATCACCCTGCCGAACGCGAACTGATCGCCACCATGTGCGCGGAATACTTCAACGGCCGGAACGTCGGCGCAACCGCCGGCAGGAATGCCATGCAAACGGTCTGTGACGTTTTCCCCGACGCGAAATCGTTCATCGAAAGCTGGAAGAACAGCCGTTACGACCTGCTGCTGCTCGACTGTTATCTCAGCGACGAGAATCTGCCGCATGCCACCACCGGATTGGACATAGCGCGGCTGCTGCGCAATCAGAACGACGACTGCGCGATCGTCTTCATCACGTCCAGCACCGATTTCGCGGTGCTCGGCTACGAGGTGCAGGCGAGCGGTTATCTGCTCAAGCCCGTCAATCGCAAAACCTTCGAAGCCACCATGGAACGCGTCGAAGAGCAGCTGAAGGCAAAACCGCCGGTCACCCATCTGGCAAAGGCGCAGTCGCCCGGCACGGTGGATTCCAGCTGGCATGTGGCGTTCGGCAATCCGGCCGTGACCATGGACCGGCGGCTCATCGCATACGCCCTGTCCAACGCGCACTACGTGGAATTTACGTTCGCGGACGGCACCCAGACCAAAATCCGCACCAATTTCTCCGACGTGGACCAACGGCTCACCGTGTTCGACAACTTCTACCGCACCGCGCGAGGCGTGCTCGTCAACTTCGACTACGTGTCCGGCATCACCAACGCGCAGTTCGTCATGAAAGGCGGCAAACGCATTCCTATCACGAAAACGGCGGTGACCACCACCTGCCGCGCATACGCGGAATACACGTTCACCCGCATGCGTACGGAGGACTGACATGTTCGCACCACTCGGCGAAATCATCCGGAACGGCATCGCCCAAACCACCCCGTCAGGTCTGTTCTTCGCCATCGGAGAGCAGCTCAACGCGTTGTCCGGCCTGGCATTGTGCCTCATCATGGCATGGAGTCACATGGACAATCCACGCCGTAACGGCACACTGTTCATGTCCATCGGACTGGTCTGGTTCCTGCTATGCGGCGTGCTGTGCGGCACTCTGGGCATCCCATCACTGTGGACGGTCATTCCGACCGCGCCGCTTGTGCTGCTGGTCCTGCGATGGCTGACCGAACTGCCATGGCGGCAACTGTTGCTGATTGTGGCCACGGCTTCCTACATGGTGGCGATCGTCTACTATCTGTCGCTCGTCATCGATGTGGCCGTTCTTGGCGCGGATTCAACCAATCTCCGCGTCGGCTGGCCGGGACTGGTCAATCTGCTGCTGCTTGACGTCGTCGTACTGGTCTCGCTTTGGCATCCGCTGCATGATTCGATTCCAGCCACATTCGATTCCCCATCCATCAGCAAAGGCTTCTGGCAGCTTATCTGGCTGTTTCCGTTCGTTTCGTCCGCGATTGTGGTGTGGTGCATGCCGGCGGACAATTCCACGCTGCTGGACTCGCATATGCTGGAAATCGCGTTCACCGTGGCGGTGGTCTATTCCTGTTTCATGGTGTTGGCGTATTTCCTCATCTGGTACATGATTCAGCAGTCGGACCGTCTGCTCGCGGCCCGCAGGCGACAGCATTATGAGGCTTTGCAGACGTTGCAGCTGCAACACATGAACGAGCGGATCCGTGAGGCGCATCAGATCAAGCACAACGTGCGTCACCACATCCACTCACTGCAGGCGTTGGCCGCGGCTGAAGACATGGATGGCATCCGCTCATATCTGGATGAGATGTCCAAACACCGGCTGCTGCAACCGGCACCAATGCAGTATTGCGAGCATGCGTCGCTGAACGCGGTGCTTGTCTACTATTGCGATTGGGTCCGGCATTGGGGTGCGGATGTGGACGTCAAAGCGGCGGTGCCGCAATACATCAACATCAACAACGCGGAATTATGCTCCATGGTCGGCAATCTGCTGGAGAACGCCACGGAGGCCATCACCCAGCAAACGCAGGGCGAGAGGCGGCTCAAAGTGCGCATCCGGTATCGTTCCGGCCCTCCGGCGGCCCTGTTCATCACGGTGGACAACACGTACGGCGAAGCCGATACCAGCATCGAACAGATCGACGGCGATCTCGTCTCGACCAAACATGGTGGCACGGGGCTGGGCACCGCCACCGTACGAGAGACGGCCGAACGGCACCATGGCACGGCCTCCTTCGAGCACAGCGACGGCATGTTCCGTGCCTCCGTCATGCTGTGTCTCGGCGACTAATCGCATATGCCGTTGCCATGCGGTATCGATAGGCGATACGGCATGGCGGACGATGCGGTATGACGGGCAAACGGCGAGTCGCGCGGCTTTCGTAGGGTAGAAGCATGACGATTACGGTTTCAACAGACGGTTCCGCGCTTGGCAATCCGAATGGTCCGATGGGTTGGGCCTGGGCCGACCACGAGCCCGCGGCAGGCGGCAAGCCGGGGCACGAGCATGCCGGCGATTGCGATGCCGGCGGCGCGACGAACGGCACCAACCAGATCGGCGAATTATGCGCCGTGCTGGAGGCGTTGCGAGCGCATCCCGGTTCCGAAGACCTGGTGATCGAGACCGACTCGCAGTATGCGATCAACTGCTCCACCAAGTGGGTGCAGGGTTGGAAGCGCAACGGCTGGAAGAATTCGCAGAAGAAACCGGTGAAGAACGCCGATTTGATCCGCGCCATCGACAATGAGATCGCACATAGGGCGGGGTCGGTGCGATTCGTGTGGGTCAAGGGTCATGCCGGCAACGCGGGCAACGAGAAAGTGGACGAGCTGGCACGCACGTATGCGGGCGATTGCCGTTCGCATGTGCGCGAAGGCTATCTGCCGTTGGAAGGATGGCAGTCGCTACTGGCTTCCGAGTATTCGCGTGGCACCGATGTTCCCGAGGATGCGAGGATGCTGATGGATGGTGCGATCAGCGCCGCCGAATACCACATGGGACGCGGACAAGGCGATTCCGCCACGACCGGCACCGGCGATTCCGGTGCCGATACCGCCAATTCCAGCAACAGCACGAAGCCGCGTTCGATCGCCAGCATGCTGGCGGAGCCGGAAGGCGTTTCCCACGACCTTGCGGATTTCGGACAGACAACCGATGACGACGCAGATGATGCGGTGGAAACGACCGTGCTCGAGACCGAACCGGCGGAAACCACCACAATGCTTGAGACCGAAGCGACGAAGGTCATACCCGAATCCAGCTTCCCGGACGCGGGCGGTCCAGCCGAACCGGACGAATCCGGAGAACCGGACGAATCCGGGAAAACGGACGAATCCGGTGAACCGCATCAATCCTATGCGCAGATGCTGGTCAAACCCGACTATTTTCCCCGTGAAGGCGACGAGAACGACAAGCCGGTGACGGGCAACGCGGACGGCACGGACACGGACAGCACGGCCGTACCGCAGAATGCGAACGAATCGCACAGCGAATCGCAAGACGACGAAGAATCGGCACCGGAACAGGCATCTTCATCGCAATCGCAGGATCTGCCGAAACTGCCGCATCGTCCAAGCCCATCGGGCCTGTCGGTGTCGGGTACGGTGCGGTTCACTCCCCCACCGGAATCCAGCCCGACCTTCGACGGCAATCCACGTCTCATCCGTGGGTATATCGCCGTGGAAGGCTATGTGATGGGTGACGGCACGCTGGTATTGGACGAGGCGCCGTTCGCGGTCAAACATAGCTGAGCGAGACATGTGGGGAGCCGCTTTACGCAAGCCGCTCCCCACATGTCATTTCATGCGCGGCTTTTTTGCACGCCACCTCACGCAGGACCGTGAAACATTCCGTGAAAACTTTTCCGCAGTCCAAAACAGACACCTGCTCCCGCAACCGACCATTCGCGCCTTGAAAATCAACGCATCCGATAGTATGGAGACGGTCTTAACCCCATATCGAAGGAGGATCATGGACAAGGCACAGCAGGACGCGCTGAAGAAGGCGGCCGGCATCGAGGCTGCAAAGCTGATTCAGAACGGCATGATCGCAGGTCTGGGCACCGGCTCGACCGTGCGTTTCCTGGTCGACGAGCTCGGTCGTCGCGTCAAGGAGGAAGGCCTCGAGTTCACGGGCGTCACCACCTCCCGCCGCACCCAGGAGCAGGCCGAAGGCTACGGCATCAAGATCGTCAACATCGATGACGTCGACCATATCGACGTGACCATCGACGGCGCCGACGAGGTGGACAAGAACTTCAACGGCATCAAGGGCGGCGGTGCGGCTCTCCTGTGGGAGAAGATCGTGGCCACCAACTCCAACAAGATCGTGTGGATCGTGGACGAGTCCAAGGTCGTGGACACCATCGGCAAGTTCCCGCTGCCCGTCGAGGTGATTCCGTTCGGCGCAGGCCAGGTCGTCAAGAAGTTTGAGGCCAAGGGCTACAAGCCGGTGCTGCGTCTCGACGCGAACGGCGAGCCGGTGCGCACCGATGAGAACAACTATGTGGTGGATCTGCACCTCGAGCGCATCGACCACCCGCAGGAACTCGCGCAGGACCTCATCACCACGGTCGGCGTGGTCGAGCACGGCCTGTTCCTGAACATGGTGGACCAGGTCATCGTCGGCGATCCGAACGGCCCGCGCGTGATGGACAACCCCAACAAGTGAGATCTTGACAGGCAGGCGTGTCGGCTGGTGTGGAATATACCGGCCGACACCGCCGCGCAGATAGCAAAAATCCCGCGACTCCGAAAGGAATCGCGGGATTTTGTTTGAGCGGACGCTTCACACGCGCCTGAAGACTACTTGCGCTGGTGGCGAGTCTTACGAAGCAGTTTACGATGCTTCTTCTTGCTCATGCGCTTGCGGCGCTTCTTGATGACCGAGCCCATCTCAGCCTCCGTTCCTTAAACTCAAAGGGTAAAAGTTTGCAACTTGCCCAATACTACACTGCTTCGGGGACGAATACGCGCGCAGGCATTCATATGGTGGAAAATCACGTTTCGTTTTCCGCGTGATATTCCATCAGCCGGCCGCGATTCGCCATCGAGACGATTCCGTCGACGTTACAAAGGGAACTGCTGGTAGAAACGCTGGATGTCGTTCTTCGCGCCGGTGGCATAGAAAACCACCGTATCGTTGCGCCACACGGCAACGGCCTTGGTATCGTCGTCCGGATCGGCTTTGGCGCTGTAGGCGCCGGTCGTCTTGCCGGAGACCTTCACGTTGCCGCTTCCCAGCTCTTTGCCGGTCATGGCTTCAGCCAGCGTGTCGTACTGGGATTTCGCCTTGTCGCCGTCGTTCCACTGGCCCACTTCCAGCGTGACGTCCTGTCCTTTCTTGCCGGTGGAATACGTCAACGCGTATTCCTCGACGGGAGAGGTGCTGGACCACGTCGTGCTGGCGTCAGCCTTGGTACGCGCGTAATTCAATACGGAATCCGGCATGGCCTTGAGCAGCTCGCTGGCCCCGTCGGGCAATGCCACGGCATCGATCGACGGTTTGGTGGGCTCCGTCTTGTCGCCGTCCGTACCGTTCGAAGTGGAAGCCTGCTGGCTCGTCTGACCGGCCTGACCGGCCTGTCCGTTCTTGTTCAAGGCCCAACCAGGCCACACAAATGCGGAAATCAGAGCAAGCACAACCACAAGCGCGGCTGCTACGACGGCGGCAATCAATTTGCCATGCGAAGAGGAATTCTGCGTATCAGACATGCTTGTCATTCTTTCACAGCCATAAGACGCGCAACCATCCCCTCGAAGTCATGGAATCCAGTTCCCGAAACGGTTTTCAGCGCAATGTCTGTGCAACGAGTACGCCACCCGCGAACGTCTTGTCCCAAAACCTCCGTATTGTCGGCGATATGGCAAAGACGTCCTCGCAATTCATCTGTTCCGAATGCGGCTGGAGCGGCCCGAAGTGGCTCGGCCGCTGCCCCGAATGCGGTCAATGGGGCACCATTGAGGAATTCCATGAAGCCCGTCCCGCGGCAGGCTCGCGTACCGCGGCTCCGGGACGGACCTCGCGCACGCAATCGCATCCGGTCGCATCGTCCGCGGCGAGGCCGATCACCGACATAGGCACGGAGAACATCTCCAGAATCGCCACAGGATTTTCGGAATTCGACCGCGTGCTCGGCGGTGGCATCGTGCCGGGATCGGTCACGCTGATCGCAGGAGAGCCGGGCATCGGCAAATCGACATTGCTGCTGGAAACCGCCGGCAATGTGGCGAGGCTGACGGCGTTCGCCACCGAGCGCAATACCGTACTGTATATTTCCGGCGAGGAATCGCAGGCGCAGGTCCGCATGCGCGCGTCGCGCATCGGCGCCATGGAGCCGAATCTACTGCTCGCCTCCACCACGGATCTGTCCACGGTGTTGGGGCTTATCGAACAGTTCAAGCCAGCGTTGGCCATCGTCGATTCGGCGCAGACCATCGTCTCGCAGGACGTCGATGGCATCTCCGGCGGATCCACGCAGGTGCGCGAAGTGGCGAGCGCGCTGATTGACACCGCCAAAACCCTTGATATTCCAGTGCTTTTGGTGGGTCATGTCACCAAGGATGGTTCGATCGCAGGTCCGCGTACGTTGGAGCATCTGGTGGATGTGGTCTGTCAGTTCGAAGGCGATGCCGAAACCGCGTTGCGTATGCTGCGTGCAGTGAAGAACCGTTTCGGACCGACCGATGAGGTCGGCTGTTTCGATATGAGCGGCGAGGGCATTGAGGAGGTGACCGATCCGTCCGGCCTGTTCCTATCAACCGGCAATGGTTCTGCGGCGACGCAGGTGGATGGCACGTGCGTGACGTTCACGTTGGATGGGCATCGCAGTCTGCCGATTGAAGTGCAGGCGCTGGTCACCAGGTCGGTGCTGCCGACGCCACGTCGTGCGGCGAACGGTGTGGACTCCAACCGTATCGCCATGCTGGTGGCGGTGTTATATCGTCACGGTGGCATCAATCTGCTGGCCAACGACCTGTACATTTCCACAATCGCCGGCGGTCAGGCGCGTGAGCCGGGTTGCGATCTGGCGATTGTGGCCGCGTTGGCGAGCGCTGCGAAATCGAAACCGATTCCCCGCACGACGTGCGCGATCGGCGAGATTTCGTTGACCGGGCAGGTGCGTCCGGTGCCGAGACTGGAATATCGGCTTCGTGAGGCGGCGCGTCTTGGTTTCACCACCGCCGTTGTGCCGACGCTGCGCAAGAACGTCGCCGTGCCGGGAATGGGCGTGGTGCAGGCGGATACGTTGCAGGACGCGCTGGCCGCGATTCTGCGATAGGTCGCCGATGCCCAAACGGCATCGCCATCCGCTTTTTGCAACCCGGGAAAGCCCGTTTGGGTAACAAAACACGGATGGCGTCAATGATTCGCGTCAATCGAACCAATCAAATCAATCGAACCGATCCGTCTCAAGCGGTGAGGCGCTTCGTCTCCTCGACGTTGCGTTTCAGCTCGACCACCAGATCGTCGGCCGAATCGAATTTGATCTGCGGGCGCAGGAATCCAGCGAATTCCACGCGCGCCTGATGGCCGTACAGGTCCAACCAGTCATCGGTGATGGCGTAGGCTTCCACCACGCGTTCGGCGTCACCGTCCTCGTTGAACGTCGGCTTGGTGCCGATGGAGATGGCCGCCGGCCAGCGGTGTGGCGACTGCATGGCCACGCGCGCGTTGACGGACGAAGCATCATACTGCTGCGATACGCCGTCGGCCGGCTTCTCCCCGGCTTCTTCGCCACCGTCGGCGGACTTCTCCCCCAAATCGACCAGCCAGCCGGCGTACACGCCGTCCACCGGCAGGTATCCGGCGACGTTCTCGCTCAGATTGGCGGTCGGGAATCCGATGGTGCGGCCGCGTTCCTCGCCATGCACCACGGTGCCTTCCACGGCATGCGCGTGGCCGAGTATCGCGTCTGCGTCCTTGATACGGCCTTGGCTCAGCAGATAACGCACATTGGTGGAGCTCCACGTGCGCACCTCCTTGGCCTGATGCTTCTTGCTCCATGCGCGTCGTTCGGCCTTGGAAGCCCCCTCCAGAGGGTCGGAAGGCTCGCCGGGTTCGGACGGCATCACCGGCTTCGCATTGACCGGCACTCGGGTCAGCCCCGGACCGAAATCGTCCACGACCTCCAGCTGGAACACGCCGGTGGCGAGCGCCAGATTCTCAATGGCCTTCACGTTTCCGGCGCGGTTCGCGCCCATGGCGGCGTCGGAGCCGAGCACCAGCGTGCGCATGCCGAGTTTGCCGACCATCTGGCCAAGGAAGAAGCGGTATGATTTCGCGGCGAATGCCATGGTGTAGCGCACGATGAGCGTGTAGTCCACGCCGATGGCGTCGATGGCGCGCAGCCGTTCGTCCACACTGGTCAGCGCCTGCGTGTCAGGCGTGCCTGCGGGCGGTTCCTGACCGTCATGTTTGGCGGCGTAAGCGTGCACCAGCGCGGGACGCGGGTCGAACAGCACCACCACGGAGAACGCCTGCTCCTGTTCGGCGAGTTCGGCCACACGGCGGATGACCGCCTGATGTCCCTGATGCATGCCGTCGAATGAGCCGATGGTCACCACGGACTTCTTGTCGTTGCTCAGGGTCGGCCAATCCACCATGCCGCTGGCATCGGGGGTAAGCGTGATCGTCTTCATGTGTCCTTCTTTGCGTATTGTCCGTGTGTTTGTCGTGTTCGTATTGCGTGCCGGCCGGTCTTGATTGTTTCAGTTGAAGACCGCGACCGGCTTGGTCTCGCCACGTTTGGCGCGTTCCACGATCGCCACCAGATCGTTGGTTTCGGGAACGTACGCGGCCATGGTCGTATGGATGTCGTGGGCGATTCTACGGCCGAACCGCAGGTCCGTCGCCTCCTGTTCGGTGACGGGAAGCATGTCCATGGAAGCGGCCGCGCTGGCGACCGGGTCGAGTGCGTGGTCAACGGCATGCTCGGCATCGTCAAGCACCGCACGGTTGCGTGTCACTTCGATGCCTTCGCGGTTGGTGAAGGTTTTGGCTTCCGTATGGGCGGTCATGACGTTTGGCATGTTCACCGAGAAACGCCCGACGCGGATGCGGCGCAGCATGGTCAGATGGCCGCCGAGGCCGAGTTCGGCGCCCAGATCGCGGCCGAGTGCGCGGATGTAGGTGCCGGCCGAGCAGGTCACGGCCACGTCGAGTTCCATGACTGGCTGCATGTTCGGTTCGTTTTGCCCGTCGGTTTCGGCATGCCAGGATTCCTCCGGGGCGATTTCGATGGCATCGGCAAGCGGTGATCCCGCGCATGTGGTCGAAGCATAGCCGTATCGCACTGCCGAAACGCTGAATTCCGAGATGGTCACCGGACGGGCCTTGAGGTCCACATCCTTGCCTTCTCGGGCCAGATCATAGGCGCGCTGGCCGTTGATTTTGATGGCTGAATAGGAGTTCGGCACCTGCTCGATGCGCCCGGTGAAATGATGGGCGATGGCGTCTTCAACGGTCTGTCGTGAGGGGAATTCGGCGATAGTTCCCTCCCCCGGCAGCAGTTCGCCGTCGGCGTCGTCCGTGGTGGTGCGCTGGCCGAGTCTGATGGTGGCCAGGTAGGTTTTGTCGTGGTCGACGATGTAGTTGAGCAGACGTGTGGCGTTGCCGAAGCCGACCACCAGCACGCCGGTGGCCATCGGGTCGAGCGTGCCGGCATGGCCGACGCGTTTCATGTGCAGGGCGCCACGCACCGCCGCGACCACATCGTGGCTGGTGACGCCCTGCGGCTTGTCGATGACCAGCAGACCGGAGTTGTCAGGCTTCGTCGTCATCGTCCCAATCCTCGACCTCGACATCGTCATCATCGTCGAAGTCGTCATCATCGGGCTCGTCGTGCTTGTACGGATCGGCGTCGCCGGCGTATTGCGCGTTGGCGCGGGACTTGGCGAGTTCTTCGTCGCGCTTGTGTGCGAGCGCGAGGATGTCCTCGATCTCATGGGCCTCGCCCGGCACTTCGTCGAAGATGAATTCCAGTTGCGGGGTGAGTCGCAGTCCGGCCTTGGTGCCTACCAGGGAACGCAGGCGTCCTTTGGCCTGGTTCAGGGCCTGCTGCGCGCGGCGGCGTTCGCCCTGCTCGTGTCCTTCATGGCCGAGCTGGGTCCAGTAGACTTTCGCGATCTGCAGATCGTTGGTGACGCGCACTTCGGTGATGGTCACGTTGGCCAGTCGCTTGTCGTGCAGCTGCGCCTCCATGGACGATGCGATCACACGCTGAATCAACGCCGCGATGCGCGCGGCGCGGGGATTGGTTCCTGCCATTGCTGTCCTTTTGGTGAAAAGTTCTTGTTGTATCACGGAACGCCCGCAGTCGTGAACCGGCTGTGGGCGTTCCTTACCTGGTTATCGATGCGAAGCTCGAAGCACTCGGCTACTTACGCTCGATTTCCTGCATTTCGAAGGTCTCGATGATATCGCCGATCTCGATGTCGTTGAAGGTGCCGAGGTTGATGCCAGCCTCGTAGCCTTCCTTGACGGAGTTGACGTCGTCCTTGAAACGACGCAGCGAGGAGATCTCGAGGTCGTTGACGGTGGCGATGCCGTTGCGCAGGATACGGCACTTCGTACCACGCTTGACCTCGCCGTCCTGAACCATGACGCCGGCGATGTTGCCGAACTTGGAGGAGCGGAAGATCTCGCGGATCTCGGAGTGGGAGGTGACGACCTCTTCGTATTCCGGCTTGAGCATGCCCTTGAGGGATGCTTCGATGTCCTCGATGGCCTTGTAGATGATCGAGTAGTACTTGATCTCCACACCTTCGCGTTCGGCCAGATCCGCCACCTGGCGGTTCGGACGGACGTTGAAGCCGATGATGACGGCCTTGTCGACGGTGGCCAGGTTGACATCGTTCTGGGTGATGGCGCCGACGCCGCGGTGGATCACCTGGATGCCGACCTCGTCGGACACCTCGATCTTCATCAAGGAATCTTCCAGAGCCTCGACAGAACCGGAGGAATCGCCCTTGATGACGATGTTGAGCATATCCACCTCGGACTTGGCGAACTGCTCCTTGAGGCTTTCGAGGGAAACGACCTTGCGGCGCTTGGCCAGCTGGGCCGCACGCTCGGTGGCCTGACGCTTCTCGGCGATCTGACGTGCGGTACGGTCGTCGGAGGCCACCAGGAACAGGTCGCCTGCGGTCGGCACGGAGGTCAGACCCAGCACCTGCACCGGGGTGGACGGACCGGCTTCCTGCATGTGGTTGCCGTTCTCGTCGAGCATGGCGCGGACACGACCGTAGGAGGTGCCGGCAACGATGGCATCGCCGATGTGGAGGGTACCGGACTGCACCAGCACGGTAGCCACGGCGCCACGGCCCTTGTCAAGTCGGGCTTCGACGGTGGCGCCACGGGCGTTGGCCGTTTGGACAAGACCATCCGCGACTACGCGGGCAAAAGGCTCGGCCTTATCGCCGTCAACGGCCTGGTTTTCCTGCGTCTGACCGAGGCGCTGGCGCAGCTTGGTCCCTCGCTGCCGGCGGGGCTCAAGATCGCGACGTTTGACGACTACCCCTGGAACCATGTGCTCTTTGGCGGCGTCACCACGGCCGCGCAGGACACCCTCACCATTGCCGAGCGCGTAGTCGAGCGCCTTTCCGAGCGCATCGACGTCGTTACCACCACCGTGGGCGAGGCCGCAAAGCTGGCGCCCAAACGCATCGAGATCCCCGGCCACATCGAACACCGCGCATCGACCTCTCGCTAGCCGCTCGTTCGCAACTGCCTGTTCGCGCACGTTTTTTGAGCGCTTGATACGCTTTAACCCTGCGGAAACATTTTTCTGCGATAGTATCTGCGATATAGACCAGTCGAAACCCGCCCGAAAGAAAGGGGAGCGACATGAACCAGCAGAACATCGATTACGTACTCCG